>ERZ827490.575-NODE-575-length-56995-cov-5.251545_pt1 | contig 56995 bp, 59 predicted proteins | sample MGYA00519770_ERZ827490 | MGnify/ENA primary metagenome ERZ827490 (study PRJEB31778, sample SAMEA3449324) | human gut metagenome | biome: human gut; feature: human-associated habitat; material: faeces | place: United Kingdom | collected 2010/2012 ...
CTTTGACGAGCTTAACGAGGAGGTTATAAGGGAGCATATAAACCCGCAAATACCCAGTTACTTTGAGCCTACCGACGAATGGAATAAAGAATTTTCAAACGACAGAATTTGGAGCTGATGAAAATGAACTTTAACGACAGGGAAAAAATCATTCAATTAACGCCTTTATGGAAAGGTGAAAGATTGCCCGACGGCAGACCAAAGGTAGAGGATAAATATCTTGACGCGCTTTACGGAATGACGCTTGAAGAAGTATGGAAGCCGATTTTCGTATTGGGATACGAACACCAATTTGTAGGCGGCGGAGAAAACCCGCTTAACACCCTGCACGACGACGGCAGAAAGCTAGTAGGCAGAGCTGTTACCTGCACATACTGCCCTACACGCCCCGATTTACACGATGTGCAGTTTGCCAGAGGTGCTGAGGACGGTCTTCAGGGAAACTATAACCAATGGGTAATAGATCACCTTTATGAACGCGACGTTGTGGTTTGCGATATGTATGATAAAATATACAAGGGCACGTTTTTGGGCGGCAACCTTACAACCGCGCTGCACAACCGCACCAAAACGGGCGGCGCGGTAATATGGGGCGGCATAAGAGACGTTGAGCAGATGAAAAAGGTGCCCGACGTTCAGGTTTATTACCGCGGCATTGACCCCACGCCAATACGCGAATTTGTTATGAAGGACTGGAACGATATAACCAATTTCGGCGGTGCGGTATGCCTGCCGGGCGATATTGTGTTCGGCGCGGGCGGCGGCGTGCTGTTTATACCCGCGCACCTTGTGGCGGACGTTGTTGAGGGAGCGGCTAAGACCCACGTTAAGGATGATTTCGGCTTTGAAATGATTTGTCAGGGCAAATTCACAACCGCCCAGATAGATAAAAACACCTGGACGGAAGAAATGCTCGATATGCTGCTCGACTGGATAAAGAACGACCCGCGCGGCGAGGAATACCGCAACCTTGACTGGTCAAAGGAGTACGATTTAGCCCGCAACAGTGACCCGAACGATACTCAGACAGCGCTGTGATGTGGAGATTATAATGGAAAAATACATACCTGTTGTGGTAATCAAAGAGCTGTCCGAAACGGATAAAATACTTTCGGCGCTCAAAGCGGACGGCATTAACTGCGCCGAAATTACATTCAGAACGGCGTGTGCGAGGGAAGCTATTGAATATGCCTGCCGGAAATATCCCGAAATGTCGATAGGCGCGGGTACGGTTATTAACGCCGAGCAGTGCGGAGCCGCTTTAAAGGCGGGCGCAAAGTTTATAGTGTCGCCGGGGCTGTCGGTATCGGTAGCCGAGGTCTGCCGTGAAAACGGCGTGCCGTATTATCCCGGCTGCGTAACGCCTACCGAAATAATGCAGGCGTTGGAGCTCGGTATAACAACCGTTAAGTTTTTCCCTGCTAATATTTACGGCGGGCTTAAAGCGTTAAGGGCGCTTTCCGCACCGTTTCCGCAGGTCAGGTTTATTCCTACGGGCGGCGTTGATCGCGGCAATATAGATGAATTTTTGGCATTTGATAAGGTAATAGCAATCGGCGGCAGCTTTTTTGTAAAGGAAGCGCTTGAAAAACGGGGAGAGAACTGAAATGAGCAAAGTTATTACTTTCGGGGAAATAATGTTAAGGCTTTCGTCCGTCGGGTATGACAGACTTTTCCAAAACGACGGTATGCAGGCGACCTTCGGCGGAGGAGAAGCAAATGTTGCGGTTTCTCTTGCCAATTTCGGTATAGACAGCACCTATGTGACAAAGCTGCCCGAGCATGCGATAGGTCAGGCGGCGGTAAACGCATTAAGATATTTCGGGGTAAATACCGAAAAAATAGTAAGGGGCGGCGACAGGGTAGGAATCTACTATCTTGAAAAGGGCATTTCGCAGCGCCCGTCTGTTTGCATTTACGACCGCAAGTATTCGGCAGTTGCAGAGGCAGCACCCTCCGATTTCGATTGGAACGCTGTATTTGAAAATGCCGATTGGTTTCATATTACGGGCATCACCCCCGCGCTCAGTGATAATCTTGAGCAGATATGCCTTGAAGCCGTAAAGGCAGCGAAAAAGCACGGCGTCACCGTAAGTCTTGATACAAACTACCGCTCAAAGCTGTGGAGCATAGAGAAAGCATCCCGCGTTATAGGTGAGCTTATGCGGTATACGGATATTTGCATAACAAACCCGGGAGATATTAAGGATCTGTTCGGCATTGTTTCGGATAAAGCGGATTTTGATTTGAAAAAGCCCGATAACGAGGGTGCCGCGTCTGTTGCGGAAAAGCTAATGAAAAGGTATCCGCTAAAAGGCGCCGCACTGACATTGAGGACTAATTTGAGCGCCAGCGATAACGATTTCGGCGCAATGCTGTGCAACGGAGAAGCTACAGTATTTTCAAGAAAATACCGTATGCACATAGCCGACAGGGTGGGCGGAGGAGACGCGTTTGCCGCAGGGCTTATATATTCGCTTTTAAAACAAAAAGCGCCGCAGGATGCGGTGGAGTTTGCTACGGCAGCGGCGGTATTAAAGCACTCGATAGAGGGCGATTTTAACCGAGTTACGGTATCCGAGGTGGAAAGCCTTGCCGTAGGCGACGGTTCGGGCAGGGTGCTAAGGTAAATAAAAGTATTTTTCAGTGTGAATAAGATAATCGTTTCAGAGGGGTATTACTATGAAAAATCAATTGAAAATAATCGGCATAGCGCTGCCGGAATACAGTGCGAAAAATAATTCGCCGACAGAAACGGCTTTGGCGGCGGCTGTGCGTGAGTATCCTGCGCTTTCGGGCGATAGGCTTGTTTTCAAAAAAATCGGAGACGGGCGCTTTGAAACGTCGCTTTACGGCACAAGTAATCCCGCTGTTGTAGGGCGGGACGGGCTAATCAGGCAGCCGCTTGAGGATATGACCGTCGGATTGTTTTTGCACGTGAGCGACACGGTTTCGGGCGATACCGCGGAATGTGACAGCTCTGTGAAAATAAAAATAAAGGGAGCATACGGTTCCGCGCAATACCGCCGACCGAAAACCGTGCCGTCCATACGCGAATGGTGCGGCTCAAGCGGTGATTTTGAGTTTTCGGGTAAAATCATTTATAATATGCCGTCCCTGCGGGATGCGGCAGAGCGGATATGTTTATTTATTTCCGATTATACCGGCGTAAAGGCATTTGCCGAGCCGGGCGACGGCGGATGCAGCGGGGATATAGTGCTCTCATCGGCAAAGTCTGCCGGACTTGGCGCAGAGGGATATTCGGCAGAAATATCGGATATATGCCGCGTCACCGCAGAAACCGAAAAGGGCTTTTTATATGCGGGAGCTACTTTGGCACAATGCTTTTCACAAGGCGATAACAGCAGAAAAATGCCAAGGGGTATTATAAGAGATTATCCCGAATATCCGGTGCGCGGAATAATGATAGATACCGCAAGATATTATATGGGAATAGATTATCTTAACGAGGTTGTAAAATACGCGGGATTTTTCAAAATAAACCGTGTGCATTTGCACCTTAACGACGGTGCGGGAGAAACGGAAAACTCGTTCCGCCTGCAAAGCGAAAAATACCCCGAGCTTAACCGCAGCATAATTGAAACCTGTGTAAACGGCGGCAATATGATTTATACAAAAAATGAATTTGTGCAGCTGCAAAAAAACGCGCTTGAATACGGGGTTGAAATTGTTCCGGAAATAGACGCGCCCTCGCATTGCGGAACCCTGTGCATGGCAAGCGAGTCCGAACAGGCGAAAAATTTCGGATTTAAAAGCGCCGCTTTAAATTCATGGCAGCTTGATTTACGGAATAATGCCTTTGATAATGCGGTAAACTTTGTTCAAAGTGTATTTGATGAATATATTTCGGGCGACGAACCGATTTTTTGCGGAAAAAGACTTCATATAGGCACCGATGAATGGATGAGGGATAACGAGCTGGAAACATACGGTATAACCGCGGCGGAGCGCAACGAGATGATGCGCCGTTATATGGACGCTATGATCGGGTATATCAATTCAAAAGGCTATATACCGGTTTTGTGGAACGGTATGAACAGCGGAGGAAAGCAGTATGACGGAAATACGTCGGTTTCCCGCAAGGCTGAATTTCAAACCTGGTCGTTGGGTTTTTCCGATGTGAACGTTGCGCTTGAAAAGAAATATCATATAATAAATTCAAACGATTCCGATTTATATATAGTTCCGGGAGTTACATACTATAAAAACGATTTGGATATTAAAGAAATGTTTGATAACTGGGAGACAAATAAGTTCGGCGACAGTTTTGAATTGGACGAGGGGCACCCGCTGCTGTTAGGGGCGGAATCGGCAATCTGGCTGGATGCCTCCTGCGGCAGCTCGCATATAGATTTATTTAAGCTGCTTAAAAATCAGGTAATGCTTATTGCCGAAAAAAGCTGGTTCGGCGGCAAAAAGAGTTGGCAGACATCAGATGAATTTGTGGGCAGGGTAAAACTGCTTGCAAACTATGCCGCGGGGGCAAATCCCGGACGCTATTGCAAGGCAGCGGCTGACGGAACCGTGATATGTACTGATTTCAGCAATATTGCTGCAGATAGATACGGAAACGGGGAAATAAAATTACCCGTAAAAACGGTTGCAAATCCATTTACTTTGAAAATGAGGGTTAATATTTCATCAGCGACCGAAAACGGAGCTGAGCTTTTCGGCGGGGAGGACGGCTCGGTTTATTTTGAGGGTGAGGAACAGCTAAAGCTGTGTTTTTCCAGAAAAGGCTATACGTATATCTTTAACCAAACCGTACCGACGGATGAAATAATTACGATTACGGTTATATGTGATGAAAAAGCAGCGTATTTATCCGTAAATAACTCGGATTTTTGTAAAGCAGAACTTTACAAGTGTGATTATGAATATAAACCCAAGGAAGTCAGGGCACTGTATACAATGCAGCTTCCGCTTGAAAGAGTACTTGCGGGAATTAAGGGAAATATATACTCCATTGAAATTAAAAAAACGGCGGAGGAAATTTATAAAAAGTCCACGGTGTTCTAAATATTATATCATAAATCTGATCCTACGGCGCGATGCGCCGCATATAAAAAGTTTCAGGCGCTGCGCTCCCTCGCTTTTTATATGTTTGCCTTTGAAGTGAGCGCAAATAATTCAGAAAGGGTATGATATAGCCTTGACTGTATCATACAAGATAAATATATGTTAAATACGGCAGAAAACAGAAAGCGCGCGCTTGTAACGGGCTCGTCTCGCGGCATAGGCAGAGCCATAGCAATAAGGCTTGCAAGGGACGGCTATGAGGTGATAGTCCACTGCGAGGGAAACACCGAAAAAGCAGAGGAAACAAAGCGGATAATCGAAGAAAACGGCGGCAAAGCCGAGGTTATTAAGGCTAACCTTTGCGACACGGCGGAAACCGCGTGTTTAGCCGAAAAAATGGGCGATATTGACGCGCTTGTGCTTAACGCCTCGCTCCAGTACAGAAATCACTGGGAGGAAATACCGCTCAGTGAGGTTTATGAGCAGTTAAAATGCAATTTTGTGTCGTCCTTAATGCTTATACAGGCGGCGGTGCCTAATATGAAGAAAAAGGGCTGGGGCAGAATTGTAACCGTAGGCTCCGTGCAGGAGGCAAAGCCTCATCCCGATATGCTTATATACTCCGCAAGCAAGGCGGCGCAGACCAATATGGTAAAATCGCTGTCGCTTCAATTGGCGCCGTTCGGTATAACGGTAAATAATATGGCGCCGGGCGTTATTTATACCGACCGCAATGTTGAGGCGCTCTCCGACCCCGAATACGCGAAAAAGGTTACTGCCTCAATTCCTGTCGGGTTTTACGGAACGCCCGATGACTGCGCGGGCACGGTAAGCCTTTTATGCTCGGATGAGGGACGGTATATAACGGGGCAGAGCATTTATGTTGACGGAGGGAAAAGCGTACAATGAAAATACGGTTTTTAGGGCAAAGCGGATATATATTAAAAAGCGGCAATAGCGAAATTATAATAGACCCTTATCTTTCCGACAGCGTTAACCGTGTGGCGGGCAGACCGCGTGCGCTGCCGATACCGATAAACCCCGAGGATATAAGCTGCGACGCGGTTATATGCACCCACAATCACCTTGACCATTTAGACCCCGACACGGTGGAAAGAATAAACGAAAATCAGTTTTATATTTCCACAAATGAGGGAAAAGCCGAGCTTTTAAAGCTTGGCAGAACCAATGTTAAAGCCCTGAACACGGGAGACAGCATAACCGTAGGCGATTTTAACATAACGGCGGTTTTTGCCGACCACACGGTTGAGGCGTTCGGGCTTATTGTAAGGGCAGAGGGCAAGACCCTCTATTTCAGCGGCGATACGCTTTTTAACGAAAAGCTTTTCGGCATAGCGGAGTATAAGCCCGATTACACCTTTATTTGTATAAACGGCAGGCTTGGGAATATGAACGTTAAAGAGGCGCTTATAACCGCCGAGAAAATCGGCGCGGCGGTAAACATACCCAATCATTATGATATGTTTGAGTCTAACTCCGAAAATCCCGCCCTGTTTACGGAAAATATTAAGGGCGGCAAAACGCTTGAATTTAATAAGGAATATACTGTTTAAGCAGTTCAATTATTTGCATAAAGGCTCTTACATTATGGTAAGGGTCTTTCCAATCGCTGCCCTTAATATATGAAATCGGCGTGCCGTCCCGGTGGAGGTGACCGAACCCCTCGGGGTGACCGGGGTCAGGGGAATTCGCATATATGTATTCGGTAATGCGGTCAAAGTAATCAAGGTATTTTTCCTGTCCCGTAAACATTTATGACCGTAAAAAGGCTGCTAAAGCCTCGCGGTGCGGCCAGAGCAGCTTCATATCCCATTCAAGGCTTAGTACGGGCTTGTTTTCAATATCCCTGAAATAGAAAATGCCGCCCATTTCCTTATCCCAACCAATATCAAAGGACCATTCAGTTATCTGAATGGCTTTTTTCATAAGCTCTGAGTCCTTTCTGATGGCTGCCTCCTCCATTAAAAACCACGCGGTTTCCATTGAGTGCCCGGGGTTTATAAGCCTGCCCTCGGGCGAATTTAGCCTTTCGCCGTGAGCACCCACTGTTTCAAACAGGGCTTTTTCGTCCTCCTTTACAAGGTTGTTTGTAATTTCGGATATACAGGCGTCAATTATGGTATTATATATCGGCGAGTCGTCAATTTTACGCATATGTTGGCATACGTTCAGCATTATCATTACAATGCTGCGCGTTCTGACACTGCGGTTTTTCGCTTATAAGGTGTTTTTCCGCCGCACCTGTCAGCGGAAAAACAAAAAATGCGGCGTAACCGCCGCAAGAATAGATTTTGAGGTTTATCGACAGACTGAAAATTTGATTAAAGCTTTTTTCTGTACCCCGGGAAAAGCTCGTCCGCAAACCATACCTCTTTAACCTGAAATTCCTTTCCGTTTAAGTAATTAAGCAGACCGGCGTCGGTTGTAAAGGTGAATTTAAGGCGGTAGGAATAAAGCGCCTGGCGGGAAAAGCCCTCTTTTTTATCCTTGCCGAGCCTGCCGTATTTTCCGTCGCCCAAAAGCGGGTGCCCTACGGACGCCATATGCGCCCTTATCTGGTGGGTTCTGCCGGTGAGCAGGGCAATATCCAAAAGTGACAGTCCGTTTCGGCTTTCTATAACGCGGTAGCGGGTTTTGATTGTGAGAGCCGAGTCGGTTTTTTTTGTTTTAAGGTAAACGCGGTTTTGCTCGGCGTTCTTTTCAAGAAAGCCCTCAAGCGTAGCCTCCTTTTTCTCGGGTGTGCCGTGCACAACTGCAAGGTAGCGCTTTTCAAGCTCGCGCTGCTTTATTTTATCACATAAAATTCTCAGCGCCTCGGCGTTTTTTGCCGCTATTACTATTCCGCCCGTGTTTCGGTCTATGCGGTTGGCAAGAGCGGGGCGAAAGCTGTTTTCATCCTCCGGGCGGTATTCCCCCTTTTCGTAGAGATACCGCTGTATTCTTGCTATGAGCGTATCGCCGTATTCGTTTTTATCGGGGTGAACAAGCAAGCCCTGCGGTTTATCCGCAAGCAGAATGTTTTCGTCCTCATAAACTATATTAAGCTTTGCAGGAGCGGACATAAAGTCATATTTCGGCTTTTTACTCACGAAAAATTCATCGTTTATGTATGCCTCCACCGTATCGCCCGCGCAAAGCCTTGTGTTTATCTGCGCGCGCTTGCCGTTTACCTTTATTCTTTTAAGTCTTATATATTTAAACATAAGCGTTTGCGGCAGCTCGGGGCAGTTTTTGGTTATAAACCTATCCAGCCGCTGCGACTCATCGTTTTTGGTTACTGTAAATTTTTTCATAAAAATTCCTCATATAATCTTGAAAAATTATTTTTTTGTATTATAATATATATATTATGCCCGATTGGGGAAACCGTATCTGTCGGGTAAAAAACAGATTTTCCCGGAAGGAGAGCCGGAAATGGCGGAAAGTATTCACAGCGGTCACCGCAAAAGAGTAAGAAAAGAATTTTTGTTTGCAGGGTTGAACGAGGCAACCCCGCCGCATAAGGTTGTTGAATATATCCTCTTTCACTCTATCCCGCAAAAGGATACAAACGAGATTGCGCACGAGCTTTTGGAGCGCTTCGGCTCAATTTCCGGAATACTTGACGCCCCGGTTGAAAGCCTTATGAAGGTTAAGGGGATAAGCGAGGTATCAGTATCGCTTTTAAAGCTTATATTGCCGGTTGCGCGAATTTACCAAAGCGAGAAAAAGTCAACCGATAAGGTGCTTGACGATTTGGACGATATAGGGCAGTATTTAACCGGCAAGTATTTCGGCTATGATTACGAGGTCTTTTCAATGCTCTCGTTAAATGCCGCCGGCAAGGTTCTGGGGTTTGATATTCTTTCCAGCGGTAATGTTTCGGAGGTTACAATATCGCTGCGCGATATTGTAGAAACCGTGCTTAAAAGAAAGGCAAACTGCGTGGTTATTGCACACAATCACCCCGGCGGGGTGGCGCTGCCCAGCAATGAAGACGTTAAAATGACCGAAATGATTTTTAACACCCTGAGAACTATAAACGTTGCCCTGCTTGACCATATTATAATAGTGGACGACGATTATGTTTCGCTGCGCCAGAGCCGCTGCTTTAATTATATGTTTGAGGACGGCGACGTTCCCTCGCTTGTAAGAACTCAGCTGGAAAGGCAGCGTGAGCTGCAGGAGCAGGAAATGCAGCAGCAGGGGCAGGAACAATTATAATAATCAGCCCGATTTCGCCGCGAAATCGGCATTTTCGGGCGTAGACTCGGCTATTTTATAGCCTACGCCGTTTTCAGTGAACAGGTAGAGCGGGTTTCCGCTGTCCTGTTCTATTTTTTTGCGCAAATTTGCTATGTTTACCCTTAAAATTCCGCAGCCGTCCGCCGCCTGCGCGCCCCACACGTTTTTTATAATAAAATCGTATGTAAGCACCCTGCCCGAATACCTGCACAGCAGTGATAAAATTCTGAACTCATTTTTTGTAAGGTGAATTTCCCTGCTGTCTACCGTAACAAGGCGGTTATCAAAATCAACCCTCAGCCCGCTGCGGAAATAAACATCGGAAACATTTTCGCCCCGCGCCTTTTCAAGCGCCTCCAGCCGCCTTACGCAGGCGCGCACACGCGCTGAAAGCTCGCCCGATAAAAACGGCTTGCGAATGTAATCATCTGCGCCGGAATCTAAAATTTCCGTTATGGCGCGCTCGCTCCCCACAGAGGAAACGGCTATTACCGCGCCGCACCCCGCCGCAATAGCGGATTTTATAAGCCTTTTCCCGCCAGCGTCGGGGTAAAGCGGGTCAGCTATTAAAATATCGGGCGGGTTTGCCGTTACATAAGCCATACACAGCGCCGGGTCTGCTACGTAATAAAGCTCGTAATTTTCGGGCGATAGCACCGCCTTTAAAAGCCGCGCGTTCTGTTTATCGCGGTCGGAAATAACTATACGTCTTTTCAAGCTGCCACCCCTGTTCCGAAAGTTTTATTTTTCCGCCGCCCTTGCCGCAACGCTCTCGGCGGAATAATAATTTTCCTCAAAAATAAAATCCTTTATATCCTTTTTCGCCGTTTCAAGGTCGTAAACATAGTACCAAACGCCCTTAATAATCTTGCCTGATGAGGGTATGTTTTCGTTGGGAACGCTAAGCTGCTCAAACTCGGGCGAGGAAACAAGCCCCCAGGAGCCCAGCGCCATAATATCGTTTGTTGAAAGTGAGGTTTCGCACTCCTTTAAAAACATTTGCGCAAACTGCGGCAGCTTTAAAGCGCCCATACTCTTTGCTTTTTTGAACATTGCCATAAGCACGGTTTTTTGGCGGTTTCCGCGCTGAACATCGCTGTCAATATGCCGTATTCGGGCATAGCAGACTGCCTGCGCGCCGTTAAGCCCCTGCGCGCCCGCCGCTTTAATTGCGGGGCACTCCATTCCGAGAGAGCGCATTTCGGGGAAAATGTTTTTATTAAGCTCATTTTTCTCCGCCTCGGTTACATTTATATCTACTCCGCCAATGTAATCTATCACACGGGCAAGCCCGTAAAAGTTCATTGTAACATAGTCCTTTATTTCCAAATCGAAATTTTGGTTGAGCGTTTTTACCGCCAGCTGCGATTTACCGTAGGCGTAGGCATGGGTAAGCTTGTCCTTTGAGTGCCCCTCTATTGCCACATATGTATCGCGCGCTATTGAGGTAAGCTTGAGCTTATTGTGCTCCTTATCAATAGTCAGAATAACTATTGCGTCGCTGCGGCCCACATTGTTATCCTGCCTGGTATCAAGCCCTAAAAGCGCTATGTTTCTCACCTTTTCGTAAACCTGCGGCTCGTTTGAATTTATGCCGATATCCTTTGTATCAAGCGGGGTGCGCTTTACTGTGTTTATAATGCGGTAGGCGTATATGTAAAACCCAACGCAAACTGCCAGCAGCAGGCATATTACCGCCAGCAGTATATTCCTTGCCGTGTGCTTTTTACGGCGCTTGCTTTTGCCCCCACGCGCGGGCTTTCGCCTGTGCGAGCTTGAAGAAATATCCTCATAAGCCTGCGGCGCTCTGTGCGCGCCTGAGCTTGAATAAATATCGTTTCCGTCTTCACTGTATTTCATAAGGTATCACCCGAATGGTTAAATAGTTGTTGTTTAACACATTATACACTGTAAAAACGGAAAAGTAAAGAAAACTTATGCCCTGCGCTTTATAAACGGGTTGTTTTGTGTTATAATAACTTTAAACCGACAGCGCCGGAGCGCCGTCGGAAATGCCTCGCGGCATTAAGAAAATCAAAGATTTTCGTTTAAAAACATTGAAACATTAAAACCGTCGCACTGCGGTGCGACACGGCTATTGCCGACAAAGGCTAAAAGCCTTTGGTTTTGTGTTATAATAACTTTAAACCGACAGCGCCGTCGGAAATCTCGCGGCATTAAGAAAATCTTAATAACAGGGTGCTACTCGTAATCCTCAACCGCCTGCACCGCTTCCTCACGTGTGGGAAAGGCTATGCCGTTCTCTAAAATGCGCTTATCCTCATCGGGCAATTCATCAAGACTTATTCCTCCGAACACGGCGTTTACCTTTCCGCCGTTATAAAGCGCAACGGAGTTTCCGTAGGCTTTCAGCACCCAGCCCGAGGGCTCGTAATTCCGGTTTTCCGCCGCCAGCCCTATTACAATCAATATTATTACCGCCGCGGCGGTAAGTACCGCTGCCGTTATTAAAAAATTACGGCGTTTTTTCGTTTCCATAATCCACCTTCTTTTATATGTAAATTTTGCCCTTATTTTTCCTTTATATTCATTTTTTTGGGGGGTGCAGCCTTAAATGGTTGCGGCTTTTATAATTTTATTTTTAATTTTGCTTATTATCGCGGCGGCTTATTTTTGCTACCGTTTGGCGTTTTCGGTGCCGAAGCAGAGCAGGGAGTCGCTTTTTGAAATGCCCGATACCGAGCAATACGCACCTTACAGAGATGCCGCAAGGCAGATGATAAGCGAGGCGCTTGAAATTCCGTACAAAGAGGTCACCGTTACATCATATGACGGTCTGTGCCTTTTCGGGAAATGTTATTTTGCAAATAAGAGCGCGCCGTGGCTTATTATGATGCACGGGTACAGAAGCGGCGCGGAAAGGGATTTTTGCGGCGGGCTTAAATTCGGCATAGAAGCAGGGTTTAACGTGCTGCTTGTTGACCAGCGCGCCCACGGAAAAAGCGAGGGCAAATGCCTCACCTTCGGCATAAAGGAAAGGCGCGACTGCCTCTCCTGGGTGAATTACGTTGTGTCAAAGGCGGGGGAGAACTGCGAAATTGTGCTTTACGGTATGTCAATGGGCGCGGCTACGGTGCTTATGGCGGCGGAGCTTGATTTGCCGCGAAACGTGGTGGGCATAGTGGCGGATTGCGGTTACAGCTCGCCAAAGGCAATAATTAAAAAGGTTATTCGCGAAATGCATTATCCTGTTTTCCCCACATATTTTCTGGTAAGGCTCGGGGGTATGCTTTTCGGCGGCTTTGATATTGAGGAAACGTCTGCCGCGGCGGCTATGGATGGGTGCGATATTCCCGTTCTTTTTATCCATGGGGACGACGACCGCTTTGTACCCTGCGATATGGGCAGGGAAAACCATAAGCACTGCCGCTCGGCGGGCAAAAAAATACTTGTGGTGCCTGCCGCGGGGCACGGTATGAGCTATATGACGAATAAAAAAGCATACCTTGGCACCGTCTCGGAATTTTTAAAAGCCGTTTTGAAAAACGGTTTACAAAATTAGCCTTATTCCGAAATAGCTTTAAATTAACAGCTTTTCAAAAAAAGTATTGACTTCATTTTTATTTGTGGTAATATGTTTACACCCAATAATAAAAAATATAAATGGGGTGTCTGCTATGACAACGGCAAAGCCACAGTTTGACAGAGAAAAAATATTAAAAGAAGAAAAAACGTTGCTTGATTGTTATTCCGGTGAAAGCCGGGGATTTTTAGCAACGCTTTTTCGTTTTTACAAGGGAAATTACGGCAATCTTTTAATATCGGCGGTAATGTTTTTTATAAAATCCTCGCCGAGCTGGATTTTACCGCTTATAACCGCGGGAGTTATAAATATAGCGACCGAAAAGCCCGATGACGCCGTGAAAAGGTTTATAATTTACGGCGCGGTGACGGCGGTAATTCTTTTGCAGAATATTCCCACCCACACGTTACATATGAAATATTTAAGCCGCGCGCAGCGCAGCGTTGAGGCGGGGCTTCGCGGCGCTATGATAAGAAAGCTGCAGCAATTATCCGTCACCTTTCATAAGGAAACCGAATCGGGCAAGATACAGTCAAAGGTAATGCGGGATGTTGAGGCAATTGAAAACTTTACGGGGCAGATTTTCACCACCACGCTTACCGTTGTTACAAATATGGCAATATCGCTTGCAATAGTAATAACCAAGAATATATATGTTTTTTTTATGTTTTTGGTTTGCGTGCCCTTTGCGGTATTTTTAAGCAATATTTTTAAAAAGAAAATGCGGGCGCAAAGCCACGATTTCCGAAAGAAAATGGAAAGCACCGCGTCGGATGTGCTCGATATGGAAGAGCTTATTCCCGTAACGCGGGCGCACGCGCTTGAAAAAAACGAAATTAAAAAGCTCACCGCCAGTGTTACCGATATAGCCGAAAGCGGCTATAAAATGGATAAGATATACGCCGTGTTCGGCTCGGTAAACTGGGTTATGTTCTCGCTGTTTCAAATGATATGCCTTTTCTTTACGGGCTTTCTGGCGTTCAGAGGGCAGATAACAATAGGCGACGTATCACTCTATCAAAGCTATTTCGGCGCGCTTATAGGGCAGGTTTCAAGCATAATGGGGCTGCTGCCCATTATTTCAAAGGGTGCCGAGGCTATAAACTCAATAGGCGAAATACTTAATTCCCACGATATTGAGAATAACGACCGAAAAATAAAGATGCAAAACCTTGAGGGCGGCTATGAGTTTAAGGACGTCTGCTTTAAATACGACGACCGCACGCCTGTATTAAACGGCTTTTCGCTTACGGTAAGCCCGGGCGAGACGGTGGCGCTTGTGGGCGAATCGGGTTCGGGCAAATCAACGGTGCTCAACCTCGTTATAGGCTTTAACCAAATAGACAGCGGCAGCTTTAAAATAGACGGAATTGACGCGGACAAAATAAATATGCGCTCTTACAGAAAGTTTATATCGGTAGTGCCGCAAAGCTCCATACTTTTTTCGGGCACAATAAAGGAAAACATAACCTACGGCAGAAAAAACGTGACAAAGGATATGCTTGATTACGCCGTAAAGGCGGCAAGGCTTGAAAGTGTTATTGAAAAGCTGCCCGACGGAATAAACACTATGGTGGGCGAGCACGGCGCTAAGCTTTCGGGCGGTCAGCGGCAGCGAATTTCCATTGCCCGCGCAATAATAAGAAACCCGCGCGTTATAATTTTCGATGAGGCTACAAGCGCGCTTGATTCGGTAACCGAAAAGGAAATTCAAACCGCAATAGAAAACCTCACCGCCGACAGAACCACGTTTATTGTGGCACACCGCCTATCCACCATAAAAAATGCCGATAAAATCGCCGTTATGGACGGCGGCAGATGTGTGGAATACGGTACATACGATGAGCTTATGGCGAAAAAGGGCAGATTTTACGAGCTTAAAAAGCTGCAATCGTAGCGCACAGACTTTAGATTTTAGACGTTAGATATTAGATATTAGACAGCGGCGTTGCCGCTTATAGGCTCCCTCTGACGAGGGTTGCTCCAAGGTGTGTACAAACCAAAGGCTCCCCTCTGTTTCGGCTTTGCCGAAACAGAGGGGAGCTGTCACGTTAGTGACTGAGGGGTATTTTTTGGTTTACAACAATCCCTCAGTCAAAACCTGCGGTTTTGCCAGCCACTGACAGTGGCGGTCCCCTTTTGTCGCTGCGCGACATTTTCCCCGCACTGCGGGGACATTCTTCCCTTTAGGCAAGGGAGCCTTTTTTAGCTTTAGCGTAAATTGATAATTTCACTTTGCTTTTGCCTTAATGTGCTCTTTTAAAATAATGTTGATATATTGCGATAACGAGCGGTCGTCCTGCTCTGCTTCTTCCCGTATTATTTCTAAAATATCGCTATCTATTGTAATACTTATTTTTTCCTTTAACGGTCTCATAATATCACCCGAGTTTATCTAATCATTTGCTCGACAAATGCCATGAGAGTTTCGGTTTGCTTTGCATCTAACTTTTTAAGCTTTTTAATAAGCTCGTTTAACTGCGCGGGATTAGCCGACTCGGTTTCAAAAAACTCCGCAGGCGTTATTTTAAGGTAATCGCAAATATTGAAAAAGCTTGAAAGTGACGGTTTTCCTCTGCCGTTTTCAATATTGTTAATATAACAAGCGTTTTGCCCCAACGACAAAGACATTTCTCTCGCGGAAACACCGCAGTTTTCTCTCAATTCCGTTAATCTTTTTCTGAAACTAATTTCGTTCAAGAATATCACCTATTCGTTTTTTGTTACATTATAAGCGACACTTTGATTGATAATTATATCTATTATCCAATATTTATATTGATATATCTATTTATATTCGCTATAATTGAAAATATACCATTTTGAAAACGTAATAAGGAGATTGAAAATATGTTTTTTGATAAACGTCCGACCAAGTATGTTTTAATAGCAGGGTGCAGAAGCTTTGAGGATTACAGCGTTGCAAAGAAATATATTGATATGTGTCTTAAAAATATTCGTAAGGAATATAAAATTATAATTATTTCGGGCGGTGCAAAGGGTGCCGATAAGCTGGGCGAGCGTTATGCGCACGAAAACAGAATGAAGTGTATATATTATTATCCCGATTGGGAAAGGTACGGAAAAAGCGCGGGACCGCGGCGCAATTCGGAAATGGTGAAAAAAGCCGATTATGTGATTTGCTTTTGGGACGGAAAAAGCAGAGGAACAAGGTCAACCGTAGATTTTACCAAACAAATGAAAAAGCCGCTGAGAATTAAATATATTATTTAATAAATTGCCTATTTAATTCCTTTCAAAGTTGTGTTATAATAAACTGTGAATATTTATAGATGGGATAAAGCTAATGGAAAACAGTAACATAATATGCGGCAGAAACCCAGTGCTTGAGGCTTTGCGCTCGGGCAGGGAGATAGACCGCCTTTTGGTAGCCCACGGCACGGGCGGCGGCTCTGTTACGGCGATAATAGCAAAATGCCGCGCTAAAGGCATACTTATAAAGGAAATAAGCCCGCAAAAGCTGGATTATTACTGCGGCGGTGCAAACCACCAGGGCGTGGCGGTAATGTTTGCCTCGCAGGAGTACGCTACAGTGGAGGATATGTTTGCGCTGGCGGAAACGCGCGGCGAAAAGCCCTTTTTAATAATTTGCGATGAAATTGAAGACCCGCACAACCTCGGCGCGATTATAAGAACCGCCGAGGCAACGGGCGTTCACGGGGTGATAATTCCCGAGCGCCGCAGCGCTTCGCTCAATGCTACGGTTGCAAAAGCTGCCTGCGGTGCGCTTGAATATGTGCCTGTGGCGCGAGTTACAAATATTGCGAACACGATTGACGCGCTGAAACAGCGCGGCGTGTGGGTTTTCGGTGCCGATATGGACGGCGATGATTACACAAGAACGGATTTTGATACCCCCTGCGCGTTGGTTATAGGCAACGAGGGCAAGGGAATAGGCGCGCTTACCGCCAAAAAATGCGATGCGGTTATAAGCCTGCCCATGTGTGGCAAAATAAATTCGCTCAATGCCTCGGTTGCGGCGGGAATACTTATGTATGAGGTAGTGCGCAGCCGCAATGCCGATAAAAAGCCAAGGAAGTGATTTTAATTGAAGATGTATAAGGGAAAGCATAACGACGATCTGTTTTCACTTATTGATAATAACGATAGCTTAGGGGAAAGCAACTCCTTTAATTCATTTCAAAACCACGGCGCTCTGACCCCCGAGGAGGTGTTGGGGCAAAACAGCTTTACGCCCGCAAACGCCGAGCCGACAGGCGCGCTTGAGGCGCTTAAAAAGCGTATGCTTGCGGCACAGCAGGAGGCGGTTGAAAAGGCAAAACAGGAGCCTGTAAAGCCCGCCGAGGTAAAAGCGGCAGAGGAACCTAAGACCCGCCCCGAACCGCAAAAAGCCCCGGAAGTGCCGGAAATAAACACCTCGGTAAGCTCAGACTCGCTTTTTGATTTTGATTTTTTTGATAATACTAAGCCTGAGCCTGAAAAGGCGGCGGAAAAGCCCGTAATACCCGAAAAGCCCGCCGCACCCAAAAAGCCCGAAAAATCGCTGCTTGAAAAGTGCCGCCCGTTTATTTTAGACGATGAAGGGCACGACTCGGCAATGAAGGAAACGCCGACCTACAAGCTTGAAAGCGTGGCGGATATTTTAAACAACCAAAGCGCCAAAACGCTTGACAGGCTTTCGGAAAAATATGAAATTGAATTTGACGATTTAGGGCGCAATAAGCCCGCCGCGCCCGAAAAAGTGCCCGAGCCCCCCAAACGCGAGGTATTTGAAGAAAAAATGCCCGCCGCGCGGGATATACAAACCAATGTGCCGCGCATTATATCGGATATTGATTCGGACAGCGGTGAGAGCGCAGTCGAAATGCCCGATATTTCGGGCACGGCGACGATTAAATTCACCCCCGTGACCGACAGCGACTCAACCTCCCGAATCAGCATAAGCTCGCAAACACGGTCTATTGACCTGACGGGTGAGCTGTCACGCCTGCCCGAGAGCACCGATGACGACGCAGACCCCGAAACCCGCCTTGAGCAAAACGAGTTTGAGGACTACAAGCCTGCCGAGGAATTTGAAGACGAAAGCGGAACAAAGCACTTTTTGCGGAAATTATCGCTTATTAAGCGCGGCAGCTTTTTGCGCTGTGTATCAACGGTGCTTTTAACGCTTATAACGGCGTTTGCGGAGCTGCCGTTTATGTCGGCGCTGCTTATTGCGCAGACAAAAGTCAGTATGACGGTATACACCGCCGTGCTTGGTATAATAATACTTATAAACCTTGATATGTTTAAGAGCGTCCCGAAAATTTTCAGCCGCTTTTCAACGCCCGATATTTTCGCGGTTACCGCCTCGCTTTCGGTAATGCTTTATTCGGTTATAGGCATACTGAAAAACGAAATAACGCTTAATATGCTGCTGCTTGCCGCGTTTATACTGTCAGTGCGCTCTGTCGCCGCGTTTTTCCGTGCGGCGCACACCCTTACAGGTCTCAGGCAAATAGCGGGCAACAAGCCGAAACGCGCGGTAAAGCTGATAAACGACCCCGCCGTTACGTTTGCCATGGCGAAAAATTCGATTGAGGGCGATGTTTTAGCAGCTGCCCCACGCAGAACGGCGCATATTGACGATTATATGAAATACACCTCGTTCCGCGTTTATTTCAGCGGCAAGCTGCCTGTTATAACGGTGGTGTCGCTGCTTTTATCGGTAATACTGGGCTTTGCCTGCGCAGCATATTTTGACGGTATGCTTTACGGCTTTTACAGCGCCGCCGTGGTGCAGTGCATTGCCGCCGTGCCGGTGATTTTCCTTATAGACGATATGCCGCTTTACTCCGCTTCGAAAAAGCTTGCGCACAGGGGCGCCGAAATAGCGGGAAAAATGGGCGCTGAATACCTTGAAAAGGTAAACGCCATAGTTTTAAGCTCTGAAGACCTGTTCCCCTCGGGAACGGTAACGCTGCACAATATGCAGCTTTTATCGGATAACAGCATTGACGATACCATAATGCGCGCAGCGTCCCTTACCGACAGCCTTTCAAGCCCGTTAGCGCCTATATTCAAAAAAATTGCGGGAACGGTGGGCGACTTTGTAATGCCCGATTCCGATACGGTTAAATATGAGGACAAAATGGGTGTTTCCGGCTGGGTAAACAACAAGCTTTTGTTTGTGGGCAACCGCACGCTTATGGAGGCGCACGGAATTGACGTCCCGAGTATTGAAACCGACCGCAAGCTTTTACGCAGGGGGTATTTTCCCGTTTACGTTGCAACCGACGATAAGGCTTGCGCCCTGCTTGCCGTGCAGTACACGGTAAAGCCCGAGCTTGCGCGGGAGTTCAGAAGAATATCCGCCATGGGTATTACAATGCTTATAGACAGCTCCGACCCGAACCTGACGGAAGAAATGATATGCGATTATATGGGGCTTTATGATGATTCGGTAAAGGTTATGAACACAGCCGGCTGCCATATGTATAAAAACGCGGTAACATATACAGAGCATTGCTCCGCCCCCGCCGCGTATAAGGGTAACCCCGTTGCGCTGGCGGCACTGGTGAGCAGCGCGGTTAAAATAAAGAAATCAAGCCTTTTACTGGCGGTATTTTACGCGCTTAGCTGTGTAGCGGGCGTGGTTATGTTTGCATATACCTCGTTCAGCGGCTCGGGCTCTGTTCTCGGCAGCGCGGCGGTATTACTTTACTGTCTTATAAGCACGGCGGTCTCTGCAATACTTTATCTTACAGGTAAACCGTAATACAGGAGGAAGAAAAATGTCAGAAAAGAAGAAGTTTTACATTACCACGGCAATAGCCTATGCCTCGCGAAAGCCGCATATCGGCAACGCTTACGATATAGTGCTGGCGGATATGATAGCGCGCTATAAAAAAATGATGGGCTTTGACGTGTTTTTACAGACCGGCTCTGACGAGCACGGGCAGAAAATTGAAGAATACGCCAAGGCAGAGGGCATAAGCCCGCAGGAGTATGTGGATAAAATCGCCGCGCAGATAAAAGAGGTGTGGAACAGCCTTAACACCGATTACGATAAATTTATACGCACGACCGATAAGGATCACGAAAAGGTAATACAGAAAATTTTCAAAAAACTTTACGACCAGGGCGATATTTACAAGGGACATTACGAGGGTAAATACTGCGTTCCCTGCGAGTCGTTCTTTACCGCCTCGCAGTTAGTGGACGGCAAGTGCCCCGACTGCGGCAGAGATGTTATAGATTCCAAGGAAGAAGCGTATTTCCTAAAGCTTTCAAAATATCAGGATCGGCTGCTTGAATATTACGAGCAGAACCCCGATTTTATAAAGCCCGAATCCCGCAAAAACGAGATGATAAACAACTTTTTAAAGCCGGGGCTTTCCGACCTTTGCATTTCGCGCAGCTCCTTTAAGTGGGGCATACCCGTGCCGTTTGACGAAAAGCACGTTATTTACGTTTGGATAGACGCGCTTTCAAACTATATTACGGGTGTGGGCTATGACCCCGACGGCAGCTCAGAGCAGTTTGAAAAGCTGTGGCCTGCCGACCTGCACGTTATAGGTAAGGATATAGTGCGTTTCCACACAATTTATTGGCCCATAATTCTAATGGCACTGGGGCTTCCGCTGCCGAAACAGGTTTTGGGGCACCCGTGGCTGCTTGTGGGTGAGGACAAAATGTCAAAATCCAAGGGCAACACAATTTACGCCGACGATATGACAAAGCGCTTCGGAATAGACGCGGTAAGGTATTATCTGCTTTCCGAAATGCCCTTTGCGCAGGACGGAACTATAACCTACGAAAGCTTTATTACAAAATACAATGCAGATTTAGCCAACACCCTCGGCAACCTTGTAAACCGCTCAATTGCAATGACAAATAAATATTTCGGCGGCAAGGTGACAAAAGGCGAAAATACAGAAGGTTGCGATAAAGAGCTGATTGATACCGCGAACGATACGGTTAAAAAGTATTATGAGCTTATGGATAATTACCGCAATGCCGACGCGTGCGAGGCGGTTATGAACCTTGCAAAGCGCTGCAATAAATATATTGACGAGACCGCCCCCTGGGCGCTTGCAAAGGACGAGAGCAAAAAGGCATACCTTGAAAACGTGCTTTACAATCTGCTTGAATGTATTCGTCTTTTGGGGCTTATGCTCTCGCCCATTATTCCCGATAGCTCAAAATCAATTGCGGAGCAGTTAAATAACGGCAGCACAGAGCTTGCTTTCGGCGCTGTTACCGAGTATTCCGTAGGCGCGCCCACTCCGCTTTTCGCCCGCTTAGATGCGGAAAAGGTTTTAGCCGAAATAGCGGCGGAAAAGGCAGCGGAGCAGAAAAAAGCCGAAAATGTTGTGACTATGGAGCAAATAGGAATTGAGGACTTTGCAAAGGTAGAGCTGCGCGCGGCAAAAATTACGGCTTGCGAGCCTATTCCCAAGGCTAAAAAGCTTTTAAAGCTGACCCTTGACGACGGCAGCGGCTTATCGCGCACAGTAGCCTCGGGAATCGCTATGTATTATAAGCCCGAGGAGCTTATAGGACACACGGTAATTGTGGTGGCAAACCTGAAACCCGCAAAGCTTTGCGGCGTAGAGTCAAATGGAATGATTTTAGCGGCGGATTGCGCCGATAATGACGTAAAGGTACTGTTTATTGATAACGTACCCGCAGGCAGCAAAATAAGATGACGGATTTCCCGAATTATCCATATACAGAACCGCTGATATTTGACAGCCACGCGCACTATGACGACGCGAAGTTCGACGAAAATCGCGCAGAGCTTTTAGCAGAGCTGCCCGCTCACGGCGTTTGCGGCGTTGTAAACTGCGGGTGTGATACCGCGTCTTCAAAAGCAGCGCTGGCGCTTGCCGAAAAGTATCCCTATTTTTACGCCGCGGTGGGTATACACCCCGATAATATAGGCGGCGGAGAGGTAACGGAAATTGAAGACCTTGCGCGCCGCAAAAAATGCGTGGCAATAGGCGAAATAGGGCTCGATTATTACTGGGTGGACGATAACAAGGAGCAGCAAAGGGCGCTTTTTGAAGAACAGCTTGTTTTGGCAAACAGGTTAAACCTGCCCGTAATAGTGCATGACCGCGAAGCCCACGCCGATACGCTGGAGCTTTTAAAAAAGCACCGCCCCAAGGGTGTGGTGCACAGCTTTTCGGGCAGCGCGGAAATGGCAAAGGAAATTTTTAATTTGGGTATGTATATAGGCATAGGCGGCGTTTTAACCTTTAAAAACGCAAAAAAGCTGCCCGAAATTGCGGCAGCTCTGCCGAGCGACAGATTTCTGCTTGAAACCGACGCACCCTATTTAGCGCCCGTGCCATACCGCTCAAAAATAAATAATTCGGCGCTTATCTTACTTGTCGCCGAAAAATTAGCGGAGCTGCGCAATACCGATTGCGAAAGCATTTTGCGCAGTTCTTTTGAAAACGCCGAAAAAATATTCGGAATATAAGTATAATTTTCACCCCGCCGACAAATAATAAAGGCTGAAAGCGGGGTGATTTTTGTGGAAAACAATCAGAACAAGAATAACCAGAACAACAACCAGAATAAGAACAACCAGAACAAGGAACAGAACAAGAATAATCAGAATAATCAGAACAAGAAGAACGAAAACCAGGATTACTGATAAAAGAATTCACGGCAGACGGATAGGTTTATCCGCCTGCCGTGCTTTTTTTTGAGGATTATTTAACCCTTAGACCCTTTCGGGAAAGGTAAATTTTCGGGCAGACCTAAAATATAATCTGCCGATACATTATAATAAATACATAATGCCTTTATTATATGCGCAGGTATTTCGCTTTCCCCGCGTTCCCAACGCTGATACTGCGTTGTGTGTTCGTTGAGTAATTCTGCAATTTGCGCTTGGGTTTTATCGTTGTCCTCTCTTAAATCGCGTATTCTTTGATATTTATATTTCACCTTATACTTCACCCCAAAATCATTCTACCAAAAAACACAAAAAAGTGTTGACAATAACACAATAATGTGTTATTGTATAAGTGCAATATACAATGGGGTGAAATAATATGGAATTTTCAAATATGTTAAAAAGATGTAAGCTATCGGAAATAAGCGATTATTTTTTGGACTTAGGGCAAAGTCTTATTGAAAAAGAAGACCTTGACTATGAAACCGCAATAAGAAATATGGAGTGCCGCACCGAAAAGCTTATCAATTATTATTTTAAAAATGAAGATGAACGCGATAAATTTTATAAAGAAATTGCAGGTCGCGATGCCGTAATAAGAGATACATACTTTCAGCTTGGATTTATTGCGGCAGTAAATTTTATGAGAGAGCTTGAAAAGCGTGGGCAGGAGCTTAACAAACCCCGAAAAAGCGAAATGTGGAACTGATTGCCTCCCTCGTCAGAGGGAGCCGAAGATATTCCGCCACACCGTAGGGAGCCGAAACAGCATTGCGTGGACATCTATCCATTATACAGGGAGAGCCATATAAATAAAGCACAGCCCTGCCGCTATTTAAGTAATAGCAGCAGGGCTGTAAATTTGTTATTCCGAATTCCGCATTAAAAATCATCCGAATGTGGGGTTGTTGCCTATGTTTACTATGCTTACCCAGCTGTTGCCCGGGTTTACGGTGAGCTCGCTGCCGTCGGTCTTTGTAAATTTAAAGCTGTTTTTGGCATTGCCCTTGCTCCACTTAATCGGGGTGGAGGTACCGTTTACGCAATAGTAGCCGTCGCCGCTCCCAAGCATTACCTGGCGGTGGTAATTATCGGGATAATTGCGAATGGTAGTGAAAAGAATAAATACGTTTTTCATATCCACCGTTTCGCCGGTGAAATAATCCTTGCGAATGGTGTTGCCGTAATATCTTGTGTATTTGCCCTTTGCCTCATCATACTTGAATACCGTGCGGTAGCTGGCAGACGCCGGAATGTTTATGGTTTTTGCCTGACTTTCAAGCGTTACGGGCGCGTCCTCCTCGGCAAAGCTTGCCCACGGGGTAACGTCTGTTGAGGTTGTTTTGTGCCCGTCCTTTACAAGCGAGCCCCAGAGCTTTTCGCCGTAAGCATACAATGTGTGCTCAGAGGCTAATCCGTTTTTAATGCGCACACCGTAATTCTTTACCATAAGGTCAACGTCATCAGTATCCTTTAAGTGCGGGGCGCAGTATTTATTATCCTGCCCGCAGTGAATATAAATTGCATTGTGACCCATTGCAAGGTCAACATAGGGGTAGCGTGCCGAGCGTATTGCGCCTATCTTTTCAGCAGTGGTTATATCCTGAAAAACTGCCATAAGACGGGTTATTCCGCCCTCAACCTCGGTTTCGTAAATAATATCTGCCTTGCTAAGCCCTGTTTGCACCGGCTGGGCGGTTGAAATATTGTTTATCATAATTGCGACCGGACGGTTTTTGGTTTTTTCCTCAGATATACCCGAAACGCCTGTAAGCGGGTTTTTATATGTTACGGGCTTTGTTTCGGAGACTACCGAGGGCTCCGAGCCCTTATCTACACTTAATCTGTCCTGTTCCTTTTTGCAGCCTGCCATAGTGAGCATACACAATGCCAGCGCCAGCGGTAATATTTTTTTCAGCATTAAAATTCCTCCGTGAAAATTACACTTGACAGGGTAGCCCCTGCCAAGTGCTTAAAATGATACTTTACAAGTATAAGCCTTTTAGCGGAAAATTTCAATAGCAATTTTTATTTTGTAACCATTTTGTTTTCACTCGCTGCGAAGTGCGGTTACGGGGTCTTTCTTAGCTGCTACCTTTGAGGGGAACAAGCCCGCTATAAGGGTCAAGAGCATACTTATAACAACAAGCGCAACACCGCCCGCTATCGGCAGCACGGCAAGCCCTGAAATATCGGTTATGGCGGCGATTATCGCGTTTATGGGAATAAGCAGCAGCAAGGTCACCGCAATGCCTATTGCCCCCGCGGCAAAGCCCACTATAAGTGTTTCGGCGTTGAACACGCGTGAAACGTCCTTTTTCGAGGCGCCCATAGCGCGCAGCACGCCTATTTCCTTTGTGCGCTCCAGCACCGAAATATAGGTTATAATGCCTATCATAATAGAAGAAACTATAAGCGAAATGCTTACAAACGCAATTAAAATATAGCTTATTGCGTTTATAATCGTAGTAACCGATGAGAGCATAAGCCCTATATAATCGGTGTAGGTTATTTTTTCGGCGTCACCCACGCCCTTGTTGTATTCGGTTATAAGGTCGGAAATTTTTTCTTTCGCCTCAAAATCCTTGGGGTAGATATTTATAACCGAAGGCTCATCAAGGCTTGATACGCCCATAAGTTTCAAATTGCCGTCATATGTGGCGTTGTTGCTTTTTTCCTTTATTGCCGCTTTAAACTGCTCGGTTATTTGCTCCTTGGTCTGCCCTGCGGCGGTCATTTGGCTTATATACGCGTTATACTCCGCCTGCTCCTTTTCGGGCAGGGTGGCTATATATGCCGTCAATTGCTCATAGGTCATATTATCCGCGTCGGTCTCAAAGGGTCTGCCCGTGAAAACGTTCTTTTCGGGCTCAGCTTTTTGAGCCTTTACTATTTCGCTGTCGTTCACCCTGTTTATAAGGTGCTCCATAAGCGATTCGGGGTAGCCCACAAAGCCGCTTGTTTGATTTGCAACCGACGAATCGGCGGGTCTTATTATTCCCACCACGGTTATATCCTCTGCCGCTGTGTTAAGCTTTGAAGAAACGTAAAGCGAATCCTCTGTTTTATCGCTCCAGGTGCCGTCGGCGTTCTTTTCAAAATAATCGGTATTGCAAAGCAGCTTGAATTTAAGCCCTAGAATATCGTCGTATGAGTAGCTTACTTCTGCGGTAGGCTCTATTTTTTCGCCTGCCTGCGCCTTTTTCATCATTTCTTCAAGCTCTGCCGAATCCTTTAGTCCCAAAGAATACAGCGCGTAGTCGCTTATCTGGTTATTTTTATCCACTGCAAGCACAATTTCGTTGTATTTCTCAGGCATACGCCCAGCAATAACGTCATACTGCTTTTTCAAAAATTCCTTGTTTTCAAAAAGGCGCGTCCATACCTCGGTATTGGAAAATGAGGAGGACATTTGCATATTTCCGCTGCCACTGCTCTGGCTTTCGGGGAATACGGTGGAAAACACGGTATTCGGGTTTACGCGGTTGCCCTTTTCATCGTATATATTCATAACCGTTGAATATTTATACTCAATCTCGCTTGTATTATCTGAAAAGGCGGAGGTTTTTTCAATATGCTTTTTTAATTCCGAAAGATTATTCGCCGAAATGCCGTTCACCATGGTAGACATCATTTCGGTCATAACGTTGTTGCTGTAAATTTTGCCGTCCTCGCGGTCGCCGCTCGGCTCGTTTTTCCCCATAAGGTCGCTTACCAATTGGCTTACGTCCATTCCCGCCTGCTCAATCGTTATGGGGTAGCTTGAAAGCGTTTCCTCCTCAACACGCGCGATATACGCGTTTACGCCGTTTGAAAGGGATAAAATAAGCGCTATGCCTATAATGCCGATAGACCCCGCAAAGGCGGTTAAAAAGGTTCTTGCTTTTTTGGTCATAAGGTTGTTAAGGGATAAGGAAAGCGCCGTTAAAAACGACATTGAGGGGCGCTTACCGCTTTTCTCCGCCGTTTTTTCCTCCTCGCCGCCCGAGTAGGGCATGGTATCGTCTGTAATATTGCCGTCAAGCAACCTTATAATACGCGTGGAGTACCGCTCGGCAAGCTCGGGGTTGTGGGTAACCATTATTACAAGTCTATCCTTGGAAATTTCCTTTAAAAGCTCCATTATCTGAACAGAGGTCTCGCTGTCCAGCGCGCCGGTAGGCTCATCGGCAAGCAGTATTTCGGGGTCATTTACAAGCGCGCGGGCAATGGCTACGCGCTGCATCTGCCCGCCCGACATTTCGTTCGGCTTTTTATTAAACTGGTCGGCGAGCCCTACCTTTTCAAGCGCCTCTGCCGCTCTGCGGCGGCGCTCGGCGCGCGGAACGCCCGTAAGCGTCAATGCAAGCTCTACATTTGAAAGCACGGATTGGTGCGGAATAAGGTTGTAGCTTTGAAAAATAAAGCCTACCGAGTGGTTGCGGTAGTTATCCCAGTCCCTGTCGCGAAAGTCGCTTGTAGCCCTGCCGCCTATATAAAGCTCGCCGCTTGTGTACCTGTCAAGTCCGCCTATAATATTAAGCAATGTAGTCTTGCCGCAGCCCGACTGACCGAGTATTGATACAAATTCACTTTTGCGAAATTCAACGCTCACGCCTTTAAGCGCGTGCACCGTGGTGTCCCCGGTAATATAGTCCTTTTTAATATTTTCTAATTTAAGCATCCATATTCCTCCAGACCTATGCATTATATTCCTAATTTTTAAATACATTATGAATGTTTAAAAAATATTTGATAAATAAGCAAGTTAGTGTTATAATCAAATCAGTATGCAGGAAAGGCAGGGAACTATGGAAAAGATTTTTAAAAAGCTTACCGTGTTTTTATCGGGGCTGCTTATTGTAACAACTGTTTTTTTAATCTTTGTTATTCCCACTTATATAAAATCGGATAGGAAGATAGACTTTTTCTCGTCCAATAAAATCGTGAGCAATATTAAAAATATGGAAATGAATATGACTACGGTCATATACGTTCAGAACGCTAAGGGGCAGTGGGAGGAATACCGCCGCCTGCACGGCAGCGAAAACCGCCTGTGGGCGGGAATTGATAAAATGCCCGCGCAATTGGGCAACGCCTTTATTGCCATTGAGGACGAGCGATTTTACGAAAACCGCGGGGTTGACTGGAAGCGAACCTTTGCGGCTGTGGGTAATAAGCTTTTAAAATTTAATTCCACCGAATTCGGCGGCTCCACCATAACGCAGCAGCTTATAAAAAACGTTACGAACGATAAGGACCGCGACGCCATGCGCAAATTACGCGAAATTGTGCGCGCAACACTTATAACCCGCAAGCTCACAAAAAAAGAGATACTTGAAGCATACCTTAATACAATATCCCTCGGCAACGGCATTTGCGGCGTTCAGGTGGCGGCGAACTACTATTTTAATAAGGATGTAAGCGAGCTTAATTTAACCGAGTGCGCCGCCCTTGCGGCAATAACCAAAAACCCCTCAAGGTTTAACCCCGTAACCGAAAAGGGCGCGGCGGAAAACAAAAAGCGGCGGCAAACGGTGCTTGATAAAATGCTGGAGCTTAAAATGATAAGCTACGATGAGTACGATAAGGCGTATAACACCGAGCTTAAAATAGACGATTCGCAAAAGGACGAATACGAGGGCGAAATAAACAGCTATTTTGTTGACGCGCTGATAGACCAGGTAATAGACGATCTTGCGGAAAAGTATAATTTGAGCACTCAAATGGCTTCTACCATGTTCTACAACGGCGGCTTTAAAATATACTCCACCCTAAAGCCCGATATACAGGCGCAAATGGAAAAGGTTTACACAAATATTGACACCTATTTCCCCCAAAAGGCGACCTATGATAACGGCGTAACCGCGCATGCGCAATCTGCTATGACGGTTATGGACTATAAGGGGCATATAGTCGGAATAGTGGGGGGAGCGGGTGAAAAAACCACAAACCGCGGGCTTAACCGCGCTACCGATTCGCCGCGTCAGCCCGGCTCTACCATGAAGCCGATAGGTGTTTACGCGCTGGCAATAGATAAGAACATTGTGGATTATACCTCCCGCGTGCTCGATAAGCCGATAGAAAAATACTATGCCGACGGCAAAAGCGGACCTAAGGAATGGTACGGCTACTATAAGGGCACGGTTTCCCTTAACTACGCAATACGCAAATCAATGAATACTATTCCCGTGCGGCTTCTGCAAGAGGTAGGGGTTACCGATTCGTATAATTTCTTAACCCAAAAGCTGCACTGCAGGCATTTGGTTGAGGCTGACAAAAACCTTGCGGCGCTGGCTCTCGGCGGCACGCACTACGGCATTACCACCACCGAATCCGCCGCGGCTTACGCGATTTTCGGCAATAAGGGCGTTTACCACAAGCCGACGACATATTACGAAATAAAGCACGCAAACGGCGATACCATAATTAAATATGACGATACCGGCGAGCAGGTAATAAGCCCTGCCTCCGCCACCATAATGAACCACCTTTTGCAAGAGGTTGTTTACGGCAGCGAGGGCACCGGCGGCGGAATAAGGGGCTTTAACTACAAGCTCAAGGCATATGCTAAAACAGGTACTTCAAGCGAATCCTACGACCTTTGGATGGTTGCGGGCTCTCCTTATTATATAGGCTCCGTTTGGTACGGCTTTGACTTATCGCACAATATATATAACGGCGGCGCGGCGGCTAAAATATGGCGCGACGTTATGACCGAGGTGCACAGAAACCTTGATGTAAAGGAATTTGAGGACAGCGAGGACGTTGTTAAAAAGGGCATAGGCTACTATAAAAAGGGTGCAAAGGTTGAAACGCCTATCTATTATAATTCTTCATCTGCCGCGTCTTCTTCGTCGGCATCGTCTTCAAGCAGCTCTGCACCGTCTTCTTCCGGGTCGTCGTCCACAGTAACCTCGTCGGAAAACACATCTTCATCATCAACGCCGTCCGACACATCGTCCGACACCTCTACCTCACAGCCCGATACACCGTCATCCTCATCGGAAAGCTCGTCTACCGAGCCCACTCCGCCGTCATCCGATACACCTGCCGGGGGCGACGGATAATGCGTCCGATAGCGAAAATTTATACCGATTTTCCCGAAAAATTCGGGCTGCCGCGGCAAAGCGGATTAGTAGAAAATTTACGCGGGAAAATAGTGTTTGAGCCTGAATACCGCGATATTTCCGCCGTGCGAGGGCTTGAAGAATACTCGCATATATGGCTTTTGTGGGAATTTTCGGGCTTTAAGGGCGGCGATTGGTCGCCCACGGTGCGCCCGCCGAGGCTGGGCGGAAATAAGCGTGTAGGAGTTTTTGCAACCCGCTCGCCCAACCGCCCTAACCCCATAGGGCTTTCTGCCGTAAGGCTTGAAAAAATAAGCCTTGATAAAAAGCTGGGCGCGGTGCTAGAGGTTTCGGGAATTGATATGATGAACGGCACGCCGATTTACGATATAAAGCCGTATTTAAGCTTTGCCGATTCATACCCCCACGCGGTTTGCGGCTTTGCCGCTGAAAAATTCGGTAAAAAGGCGACTGTGGAAATTCCCGAAAGCATTGCATACACACTGGACGCGGAAACGCTTTTGCAATTAAAGAAAATTTTAGAGGAAGACCCGCGCCCGCATTACCAAACCGACCCTGAGAGAGTGTACGGGTTTACATTTAAAAGCCTTGAAATACATTTCAAAGCGGGAAAAGGGGTAATAAAATTACTGTCCGCCGAAAGCAAAGCTTAAAAAATTTAACTTTTTGTGTAGAAAAATGACATATACTGTAACATATACCTGATATATATTTATCATATTTCCGTTTTATTTTAAAATTGTGTATAATAAACTTACCAAATAAAAAACGGAGGAATGGCATATGTCAAGATTCACTTTACCCAGAGATATTTATTTCGGCGAAAACGCAATGGAAAACCTGAAAAACCTCAAAGGCAAAAAGGCGATAGTAGTTGTGGGCGGCGGCTCTATGAAGCGTTTCGGCTTTCTTGATAAGGCAGTAAATTACCTTAAAGAGGCGGGAATGGAGGTAGAGCTGTTTGAGGGTGTTGAGCCCGACCCCTCTGTTGAAACCGTTATGCGCGGCGCCGAGGCTATGCGTAAATTCCAGCCTGACTGGATAGTTGCAATAGGCGGCGGCTCCCCGATAGACGCGGCAAAGGCTATGTGGGCGTTTTATGAATACCCCGATGTTACCTTTGAGTCGCTCTGCGTTCCCTTTAATTTCCCCGAGCTTCGCCAGAAGGCTAAATTCTGCGCTATTTCCTCAACCTCGGGAACTGCTACGGAGGTTACCGCTTTCTCGGTAATTACCGATTACTCAAAGGGCATTAAATACCCGCTGGCGGACTTTAATATAACACCGGATGTTGCAATAGTTGACCCTGAGCTTGCACAGACAATGCCGCAAAAGCTTATAGCGCACACCGGTATGGACGCGCTGACCCACGCAATTGAAGCGTATGTTTCCACCGCCGCTAATGATTATACCGACGCGCTTGCTATGAAGGCAATTGAAATGGTAACCTCGTACCTGCCCTCATCCTACAAGGGCAATCGCGAGTCCCGCGCCGCTATGCACAACGCACAGTGCCTTGCGGGAATGGCGTTTTCAAACGCACTGCTCGGCATTGTTCACTCAATGGCACACAAAACCGGAGCCGCTTTTTGCGAGGGCAGCATGAAGGGCAGACACCTGCCGCACGGCTGTGCTAACGCAATTTACCTGCCCTATGTTATAAAATACAACGCGCATGACGAAAGAGCCGCTGAAAGATATGCCGATATTGCAAGAATGTTAGGTCTGCCCGGCAGCAGCGATAAGGCGCTTATTGAGAGCCTTTGCACGCTTATAGGCAGTATGAACGGCATTTTCGATATACCGCACACCTTAAAGGACTTCGGCGTTGATGAGGCTGAATTTAATGCCAAGGTTGATGAAATTGCCGCAAACGCCGTGGGCGACGCCTGCACAGGCTCTAACCCCCGCGCAATTGACCCTGCCACTATGGCTAAGCTATTTAAATGCACCTACTACGGCACAGAGGTGGATTTTTAAATCTATTTAAGGAATGATACCGTAAAATGTTTAAAATCGTAAGCAAACGAAACCTGAACCCAACCGTTACCATGATGGATATTGAAGCGCCGCTTGTGGCTAAAAAAGCCGAGGCGGGTCAGTTCATTATCCTCCGCACCGATGAAGACGGCGAGCGTATTCCGCTTACCGTTGCGGGCTTTGACCGCGAGAAAGGCACGGTTAAAATTATATTTCAGATTGTGGGCGCTACCACCGAAAAGCTGAATCATAAAAACGTGGGAGACTGCCTTGCCGATTTTGCGGGTCCTCTCGGTAAGCCTACCGAGACTGAGGGACTGCGCAAGGTCTGCGTTGTGGGCGGCGGCGTAGGCTGCGCAATAGCGCTGCCTATAGCCGAAAAGCTGCACGCCGAGGGCTGCGAGGTGCACACCATAGTTGGATTCCGTAATAAGGATTTAGTCATTTTGGAGGAGGAGTTCTCCGCCTGCTCCGATAAGCTTACGATAATGACCGACGACGGCTCTTACGGCACAAAGGGCGTTGTTACCGCTCCGCTTAAGGAGGCTATCGACGCGGGCGAAAATTACGACGAGGTTATAACAATAGGTCCGCTTATTATGATGAAGTTTGTTGTTGCAACCACCAAGCCTGCGGGCGTTAAAACGGTTGTTTCAATGAACCCGATCATGATTGACGGCACGGGCATGTGCGGCGGCTGCCGCCTTACCGTGGGCGGGCAAACAAGGTTTGCTTGCGTTGACGGGCCCGATTTTGACGGCTTCGAGGTCGATTTTGACGAGGCTATGAAGCGCGGCGCCATGTACCGCGATTTCGAGAGACACGCATACGAAGAAACCTGCAATTTATTTAAAAAGGAGGCGCGGTAATAATGGCTGTTAATATGGATCCCAAAAAACACGAAATGCCGGTTCAGGCACCCGATGTGCGCAATCACAATTTTTCCGAGGTTGCTCTCGGTTACAGCGAGGAAACCGCGCTTGAAGAGGCTACACGCTGCCTTAACTGCAAGCATATGCCCTGTGTTTCGGGCTGCCCCGTTAATATTCATATACCGGCGTTTATAGAAAAGGTAAAAGAGGGCGACTTTGAGGGCGCTTATCAGGTAATAGCGCAGTCCTCAAGCCTGCCCGCCGTTTGCGGCAGAGTATGTCCGCAGGAGAAGCAGTGCGAGGCAAAGTGCGTGCGCGGCATAAAGGGCGAGCCTGTGGGTATAGGCAGGTTAGAGCGCTTTGTTGCCGACTGGCACAACGAGCACGCCAAGGGCAATATTACCCGCCCCGAGCCAAACGGTCATAAGGTGGCGGTGGTAGGCTCGGGTCCCTCGGGGCTTACGTGTGCGGGCGACCTTGCCAAAAAGGGCTACAAGGTTGCGGTTTTTGAGGCTCTGCACACCGCGGGCGGCGTTTTGGTTTACGGAATACCCGAGTTCCGCCTGCCGAAGGCAATAGTTAAAAAAGAGGTTGATACCCTAAAGCAATTAGGCGTTGAAATTGATACCAACGTGATAATTGGCAAAACCGTTACGGTTGACGAGCTTTTCGATATGGGCTACGAGGCGGTGTTTATCGGCTCGGGCGCGGGACTGCCCCGCTTTATGGGAATTGAGGGCGAGGCGCTCTGCGGCGTTTATTCCGCCAATGAGTTTTTAACCCGCAATAACCTTATGAAAGCCTATAAAGACGGCAGCGCAACCCCCGTTATGCACGCAAAAAAGGCGGTTATAGTAGGCGGCGGCAACGTTGCTATGGACGCGGCGCGTACCGCAAAGCGCCTGGGAGCGGACGTTACCGTGGTTTACCGCCGCACCGAAAACGAGCTGCCCGCCCGCAGAGAAGAGGTTGAACACGCAATGGAGGAAGGAATTGAGTTTAAATTCCTTACCAACCCGATTAAAATTGAGGGTGAAGACGGCTGGGTGAAGAGTATTCTCTGCCAGGAAATGAAGCTGTCAGAGCCCGATGAATCGGGGCGCGCGCGTCCCGTTCCCGTTGAGGGCAGCGAATACGAGGTTGAGGCTGATTGTGTTATAATGTCTATCGGCACATCCCCCAACCCGCTTATAAAGTCCACCACAAGCGGACTTGAAGTAAATAAGCGCGGCGGAATAATTGTAAACGAGGAAACCGGCAAAACCAGCCGCGACGGAGTTTACGCCGGCGGCGACGCCGTTACCGGCGCTGCAACCGTTATTCTTGCTATGGGCGCGGGTAAAACCGCCGCCAAAGCGATTGACGAATATATTATGCAAAAATAATTATAAAACAGTAAGAGGGGCTGCCGTGTTAAGGTAGCTCCTCTCAGTCTGTCGATAAACTCCAAATTCTATTTTTGCGGCGTTTACGCCGCATTTTTCGTTTTTCCGCTGACATGCGCGGCGGAAAAACACATTGTAAGCGAAAACCCGCTTATTAAGCGGGTTTTCAAGGACACTGGGGTGGTATTGGCGGAGCATAACGACCGACTGCCGCCTGCGGCGGATTAAAGGAGGGTGTTATGGCGCCGCGGTCAAAGAAAATTCGCGCTCCAAGCGAATATTTTCTTTGGGTACCGCAAGAGTAGGGAGTGCAGTCCGAAAATCTTTGATTTTCGAGCGAGCGGAATTCCCGCCCAAGAGCGTGGCGATTTTTCGACACGCTCAGAGGGGCTGCCGTGTTAAGGCAGCTCCTCTTACTTTATATATCAGATAAATATTCGGTTAAATTCATCATATCGTCATTAAGCAGCGACAGCGATTTATAAAAGCCTTCAATTTCCTTTACCTTTTCGCTTGTTGTGCTGACAGATGAGAGTGGAGCGTTATAAAGCAATAAAATTTTCTCTAAAAGCGTGTTTATTTGCTTTAAGGCATCAGTACTCCGCCGTGTTTCCAACGCCGATTTAACATCGCGGTAAAATGTAGAGTAATATACCAAGCCCGCACCGTAGTGTGACAGGTTCGAGTCCTGTCACACTAGATTGCCGCCGAATCGCTTATTTCGCCGTATGCGTTGCAGCAAATTTGCTGTGTGCTTACAGCAGTATTAAGGGCGGCGGCGTAATGCTCGTCATCGGGCGTATTCACAGTGCTTTCAATCGCGGTGTATAATTCGGCAACCGCGTTTTTTTCGGTGACGAAAACCGTATGAAACGCTTTGTCGTAAGCTTTTGCGTTTCTGTGCTCTTCAATGGCGTCGCGAATATTACCAAAGGCTAAAAGTGCAATGACCGAGAGTAGGCATACAATAAGTACGGCTTTCTTTTTCATATGTTACTGTCCTTTTTACGAAATATTATCGGCAGCGTTTTTTATTTTACATATTCCGAAACGCATTTTTTCATTTCGTCCCAGTGGTCTTCCATTTCGCTTACAAGCTTTAACTGGGTGCGGCAGCGGTCAAGATTATGCTCGGGATAGGCAATTTTAAAATACTTGTCGCCGTCAATGAAATCTGCTAAAAATCGCATTCCGCATTCAATAGTCATCATTTTAGCGCCCTCGGGCAGCAGCATTATTTCGCTGTCGGATAAAAGCCCGCCGCAGCCGTCTAAAAACCCCTTTGTGTATACGCGGAATTTCTCCATATCAAGCTTAACCTTTGAAAGGTCCTTTTCATCCTCTGCCGCGGTGCTTGCGCCGAAACGTATTGCGTCGCCGAAATCGGTTACCGAAAAGCCGGGCATAATTGTATCAAGGTCTATAACGCAAAGCGCCTTGCGCGTGGTGTTATCAAGCAAAACGTTGTTGCACTTGGTATCGTTATGGCTGACTCGCAGCGGCAGCTTGCCCGCGCTGTGGTTTTCAAAAAGCACGGGGTAAAAGTCGGCGCGCGCCTTAATAAAATCAATTTCCGGCTTTACAAGGTGCGCTCTGCCCGAGCGGTCTTCACTTACCGATTGCAGAAAATCCTTGTACCTTTTCGGGGTATTGTGAAAATCCGGAATTATTTCATGCAGGCTTTCTGCGGGAAAGTCATTGAGCGCCTTCTGAAATTTACCGAAGGCTAAGGCGCACTGGTAAAAATCCTCGTCGCTTTCGGGCAAATCAATGCTTACCGAATTATCTATAAACTCATAAATCCGCCAAAAGGTTTTATTTTCGTCTATATAATATGTATGTCCGTCCTCCGACCTTAAAAAGTCGATTATCTTTTCGCCGTCCGCCGCGCTTTCTTTAATATGCGCGGTCACGCGGTCAATGTTTTCCATAACCGCACAAATGTTTTTGAAAACATTGGTGTTTATCGCCTGAAGTATGTATTTTTTCTTTTTGCCGCCCTCTGCCATTTCAAGAAGAAAGGTGCTGTTTATATGGCCGCTGCCGAAGCACTCGCAGCCCGTAATTTTGCCGGGAAGATTAAATTTCTCCGCAATTTCCTTTGCGGTCTTCTGTTCGGAAACAGATATTGACATAAATATCTCCACCTAAATTGTGTTATAAAAATGAATATACCATAATCCGCTCCGTTTGTCAAATTTCTTCTTAAACAAATGCTACATTGTTGAATATATACCAAAATTATGTCGAAATATTTATAACATTTATTCCAAACCTTAAAACTTTAAAAAAATTTAAAAAAACACTTTACAACTTTATCGTAATGAAGTATAATAAGGACAACAACTTAAACAGAGGTGCAGAAAAATGAAAAAATTATTGGCAATGGTAATGTGTGTGTGTCTCGCGGTTATGTTTACCGCCTGCGGAAAAGGTAAGGATCAAACCGACAGCGAGTTTGTAAAGGAAAAGGGCAAGCTGGTTATAGGTATAACCGATTACGCTCCTATGGATTACGAAAAGACCAAGGGCAGCGGCGAGTGGATAGGCTTTGACGCAGATATGGCAAAGGCGTTTGCAAAGGAGCTTGGCGTTGAGGCGGAATTTGTTGTTATCGAGTGGGATAACAAATTAATGGAGCTTAAAGGCAAAAGCATTGACTGCGTATGGAACGGTATGACGATAACCGACGAGGTTAAGAACGGCATGGAGGTTTCAAACGCTTACTGCAAGAACACGCAGGTTGTAGTGGTTAAAAAGGATGTAGCCGATAAGTATAAGACAATCGAAAGCGTTAAGGACCTTAAATTTGCAGCTGAGGCAGGCTCTGCCGGAGAAAAGGCGCTCAAAGACCTTGGCTACAGTGTAACGGCTGTCGGCGCACAGTCCGACGCGCTTATGGAGGTTAACGCGGGAACAAGCGACGCGGCGGTTATAGACCTGCTTATGGCGGGCGCTATGATAGGCGAGGGCACAAGCTATGAAAACCTGGCTTACACCGTAGGCGTAGCTGATGAAGAAGATTTCGGCGTAGGCTTCCGCAAGGGCTCTGATTTGGCTGAAAAGCTTAACGATTTCTTTAAGAAAGCGTATTCTAACGGTTCTATGAAAGAGACCGCAACTACATACGGCGTTCAGGAAGCTGTAATCGAGCAGAAGTAAAAATTTAATTTGACAGGCAGGGGGGAGTTTTCTCTGCCTGCCTTGTACTGTAAAAAAGGAATTATATATTTATGTTACAAACGGTAATAACCACGCTTTGCGGCGGCTTTTTAAAAACGCTTGAAATATTTGCTGTTACGCTCCTCGGCGCTTTGCCCTTGGGGCTTATAATCGCGTTCGGCTCAATGAGCCGCTTTATTCCGCTAAAAGCCCTTATAAGAACGATTGTATGGATAGTGCGCGGCACGCCGCTTATGCTCCAGCTTTTAATAATATACTACGGCCCCGGAATTTTGTTTGACAATAATATTTGGGGCGGCGGTGCAAACGGAAGATTGACAGCGGCACTCGCAGCGTTTATAATAAATTATGCCTGCTATTTTTCCGAAATTTACCGCGGCGGAATTGAGAGCATATCCAAAGGGCAGATTGAGGCGGGTCAGGTTTTGGGTATGACCCGCAGCCAGATATTTTTCAAAATAGTGCTTTTGCAGGTTATAAAGCGCATTGTGCCGCCTATGAGCAATGAGATAATAACGCTTGTTAAGGACACCTCGCTTGCCCGCATAATCGCGGTTTATGAGCTTATCTGGGCGGGGCAGACCTTTATAAAGGGCGCGGCGATTATCTGGCCGCTGTTTATGACGGGTATATTTTATCTTGCTTTCAGCGGAATACTTACTCTCCTTTTCGGCTACATAGAAAAGAAGCTTAGCTACTTTAGCGCCTGAGGTGTAACAATGTCAGTTTTAGAAGTTAAAAATATAAAAAAGAACTTCGGTAAAACCGAGGTGTTAAAGGGAATAAGCTTTTCGCTTGAAAAAGGCGAGGTGCTTTCAATCATCGGGTCTTCGGGCAGCGGTAAAACGACCCTTTTGCGCTGCCTTAATTTCCTTGAATTTGCCGAGAGCGGAACTATATCGGTCGGCGGGAAAATAATATTCGACGGCGACGCGGCGAAAAAACCCACGGAGAATGAAATACGGCTTAACCGTCTGCACTTCGGGCTTGTATTTCAGTCCTTCAACCTTTTCCCGCAGTACAGCGTGCTTAAAAACGTAACGCTGGCACCCGTTTTGCTTAAAAGAATGACCGAGGATGAGGCGGAAAAAAAGGCGCGCGAGTTAATAGCGCGCGTGGGGCTTACCGATAGGATAAATAACTACCCCTGCCAGCTTTCGGGCGGGCAGCAGCAGCGCGTGGCAATAGCGAGGGCGCTGGCGCTTGAACCCGATATACTCTGCTTTGACGAGCCTACAAGCGCGCTTGACCCCGAGCTTACGGGCGAGGTTTTAAGGGTAATAAAGGACCTTAAAAGCACGGGCAGCACTATGATAGTGGTGACCCACGAAATGGAATTTGCCCGCAATGTATCGGATAAGGTGCTGTTTATGGCGGACGGCGTGGTTGAAGAATCGGGCACGCCCGAAGAGGTTTTCGGCACGCCGCAATCGGATAAAACAAAGAGCTTTTTAAATAAATCACTTGAAAGCGTGTAGTGTATGAATATTAAAGGCACCGACAATAAGATGATAGACGATTTATACGACCTTATAGCGTCGCTCAAAAGCAGAGAAGAATGCCGGGCGCTTTTCAGCGATATGTGCACAAATAAGGAAATTGAGCAAATGGCGCAGCGCATTTACGCTGCGAGGCTTTTAATTGAGGGCAAAACCTATAATCAGGTTATAGAGGAAACCGATATATCGTCGGCTACATTAAGCCGCGTTTCCCGCTGTGTTCAGTACGGCGAGGGTTACAGAAAATTCCTTGTCGACGGTGAGGAAAAGCAATAACTGACGAAAGACGGTGGAAGATTTGATACTCGGTTTTGATATAGGCGGAACAAAGTGCGCCGTTATGACGGCGGAGGTACAGGGCGAAAATATAGAGTTTTTAAAAAAGGAAAAATGCGCCACCCGCTTTGATATTTCGCCTGAGGAAATGATAGAAAGCCTGATAAAGTCGGCTGAAAATATTTTAGGCGGCGAAAAACCCGAAAAAATAGGAATATCCTGCGGCGGACCGCTTGATTCCCGCAAGGGGGTAATATTAGGACCGCCAAATCTTCCCGGGTGGAACGAGGTACATATTTCCGAGCAGCTGTCGCGGCATTTCGGAGTGCCGGCGCTGCTGCAAAACGACGCTAACGCCTGCGCCGTTGCCGAGTGGAAATTCGGCGCGGGCAGGGGAGCGGATAATATGGTCTTCCTGACATTCGGCACGGGGCTGGGCGCGGGGCTTATTTTAAACGGCAAACTTTACACCGGCACAAACGATAACGCGGGCGAGGCGGGTCACATTCGCCTTGAACGCTTCGGACCCGTAGGCTACGGCAAGGCAGGCTCCTTTGAGGGCTTTTGCAGCGGCGGCGGTATAGCAAAGCTCGGCTACAGTATGGCGCTTGAAGCTCTGCAAAGCGGCAGACAGCCCGCTTATTTTAAAAAGGATATGAGTGAAAAGGATATAACCGCAAAGGCTATTGCCGAGGCTGCAAACGCTGGGGACGAAACTGCAATAAATGTTTATAAAGTCTGCGGCGAGCATTTGGGTGCGGGGCTTTCGGTGCTTATTGACATACTGAACCCTGAAAAAATAGTTATAGGCAGCGTGTTCGCGCGCTCCGAGCAGCTTTTAAGAAAATATGCCGAAGAGGTTATAGCAAAAGAGGCTTTGCCGCAGGCTGCGGGCTGCTGCAAAATAGTACCCGCAGAATTGGGCGAGAAAATAGGCGACTATGCAGCGATAGCTACGGCGCTTTTATAATAAGGAGATTTGAAATATGGAAGAATTATTGAAAAGATACCCCGTGCTTAAAAGCTGCGCCGAAGAAATAGAAAAAACGGCTGAAATACTGATTTCCGGGTTTAAAGCGGGCAATAAGCTTTTGCTTTGCGGCAACGGCGGCAGCTGTGCCGATTGCGAGCATATAACAGGCGAGCTGATGAAAGGTTTTTTGAGCGGCCGACCCATAACCCCCGAAAAAAAGGCGGAAATGCTGCGGCTCAACCCCACGCTCAGCGAGGAGGTACTCTCAAAATTGCAGCTTGCCGTTCCCGCAATACCGCTGCCGTCGCTTACAGGGCTTAACTCTGCGTTCTGCAATGACGTTGACCCGCAGCTTGTATATGCGCAGGAGCTTATGGGGTTAGGTAAAACAGGGGATATGCTGCTTTGCATAAGCACCTCGGGTAATTCGGCAAACTGCGTTGCCGCCGCCGAGGTAGGCAAGGCGCTCGGGCTAACCGTTATTGCGCTGACAGGCTCAAAGGGCGGGCTGCTTAAGGAAAAAGCGGATATTTGCATTTGCGTTCCCGAAACCGAGACATTTAAGGTGCAGGAGCTGCATTTGCCCGTGTACCATTATCTTTGTGCTAAGGCGGAAAAGGTGCTTTTTGATTGAAAATCCTTTAAATGTGTATTATACCCCGATTTTCAGGCGAATTTCGGGGTATAATATTTGTGTATATTTTCCTGTAAGCACTTGATTTATACGCCGTACTGTGTTATCATAGTAGCAAAGCATTTTCGGATTTTTAAGTGCTGCGGCACTATTCCTCGGAGGGCGCAAATGGAAAACACAAAAACCATAACTACCAATAAAAAAGCTTTTCACGAGTATTTTGTGCTTGAAAGCTTTGAATGCGGTATTGAGCTTTCGGGAACGGAAATAAAGTCGATTCGTCAGGGCGGTGCAAATTTAAAGGACGCCTGGTGCAGCGTGGACGGCGGAGAAATGATAATAAAGCAGCTGCATATAAGCCCTTATGAGCATGGCAACATTTTTAACAAGGACCCTTCAAGAAACAGGCGGCTGCTGCTTCATAAACGTGAAATAATGCGGCTTTTAGGAGCGGTAAAGCAGGAGGGTCTGGCGCTTATTCCGCTTTCTCTCTATTTTAAGGGCTCGCTTGTTAAGGTGCAGTTGGGGCTTTGCAAGGGCAAAAAGCTGCACGATAAGCGCGAAACGGCGGCAAAGCGCGACGCCGCAAGAGCAATTGACAGAGCAATGAAAGAGCAAAACAGATAATATCGCTATTCAGCGTATTATATATACGGGGGCGTAAAGGTTTCGACAGGGATTTTGAAGTATCGGAAGCGAGCAGCGGTGCGGAACCGCTATAAAATCCGCAAACAAAATTAACTGACAACAATAAAGTTGCTTTAGCAGCCTAATTTAGGCTGCTCATCCGACCCGGGAGCACCGCGACCCGGCAAGGGTGTCATTTTAGCGGTGAACGTGAACAGGGGCGCGCTCCTGCCCCTGTCACGGCTTTGGAGCTACCAAGCGCGAAAGTCTGACGTCTGACGTCCGCGTAAGGGAATGTAAATAAACGTCTGCGCTCGGAGATGCCGGTATGGATTGATTTTTGGACATGGGTTCGATTCCCATCGTCTCCACCACTCAAGATGTTCTTATGGGATTTCATTTTCTATAAGAACATCTTTTTTGACCGATTTACACAACATTCAATTTTTATGCGGAAATGTATGTTAGTTCAACACCCTGCCTGGTTCCCAATGTCACTTCAACATTCGGAACCGGAACATCCTTCGGAATACTTACCGCGCCTATGCAATTATAATAAATAACTATTTTTTGAGTTCTCTTACCGTCAACGATTTCGGTTTGGAAAACCTCGATTTTTTCAATAAGCTCGTTCAGCATTAAGGGGGTTAGCTTTTTCACCCGTGTATACTTTTTTACCGCCCTTATAAAGCTCTCGGTCTTACTTGATTCGTTAGCCATTTCATCATAGGCTTTTTTAAGCTCTTCCACTCTTTCGGAAATAGATTTTTGTTCGGATTCGTACTTTGACGAAAGCTTCGCAAAGCGCTCATCAGATATTTTTCCCGATGCATTGTCTTCGTAAAGGTGTTCAAACAATCTGTCTATTTCACTGTTACGGGAAATAAGAGAGTTTAACTCTCCGCTGCATATTCGCTTATTGCTTTCCAAAACAGTCTTGGAATATGCCGTAACCGCACTTGTGAATTCTTCCTCGTACTTTCCGGCAAAGCGTGTCAGACGCCGTATTTCACTCAAGACGATTTGTTCCAAAAAATCCACGCGCACATAATGTGTTGACATACATTTTTTCAGTTTGCCTTTATTGTTGTTCGGACAGTTAAAATACTTGATACTCGGATTTTTTTGATTAAAATGATAGCCCAATTTGCAACCGCAATCGGAACATACAAGCAATCCGGAAAACATATTGTGCTCACCGTTGCTCAAGTTCCGCCTGCGCAGATTCCCGCGCATTTCCTGTATTCTTTCAAATGTTGCCCTGTCTCGTATAGGCTCGTGAACATTTTCGAATATCATCATATCTTCCGGATCATTTTTGAATCTCTTTTTGCTTTTATACGATATGGAATAAGTTTTGAAGTTAATGACATCACCGCAATATTCCCGTAAATTGAGAATTTTTATGACAGTTGTGGAGTTCCAACTGTACGGACCTGCAGTATGCTGTTTCAGGGGCTTTTTATACCCTTTGGATACCGCATATGCCGTCGGAGTAAGAATCATCTTTTCGGAAAGCATTGTCGCTATCTGATTTGTACCGTAACCGGAAAGAGTTAAGGTGTCAATCATTTTAACAACGTTCGCCGCTTCTTCGTCGATAACCCAATAATTCGAATCCTTTTCATCCCGCTTATAGCCGTATGGCGGAGCGCCTAACGGTACGCCGGAAGAACCCTTTACTTTATTACTGATTCTTCTTTTCTTGCTTATATCGCGTGAATACCATTCGTTAAATAAATTCTTTATCGGTGCAAATTCGCTTTCTCCCTCAAATGAATCGATTCCGTCCGATACTGCTACAAGTCTGATTCCGTTTTCGGGAAAGAATTCTTCAATCAAACGGCCGACCTCGATATAATTCCTGCCGAGTCGTGACAAGTCCTTAACAAAGACAGCTCCACCCTTACCGAGCTTCAGTTGCTCAATCATTTCGTTGAATTTCGGGCGATTCATTGTAACTCCCGAAATACCGTCGTCAAAGAAATGTACTATATGTGTATATCCTTTTTCCTTTGCAACCTTCGTCAGCAGCTTTTTTTGAGTTGCGATGCTGTAGCTTTCACCTTCTAAATCATCATCGCGTGACAAGCGCTCGTAAAGAAATGCTACGTCCGAGCAAATTTTTCTCTTTTTTGTCCAATTCATAATTCCTCCTGTTCCGCAGTCAAATAAGCAGTACGCTTTGCGTCAACTGCATACGAATCAATTATGTTCAACATCTCTCTTTATAAGATGCAGCAGAAGTTCGCATAGGCTTTTGCCTTTTTCGCGAAAAACAGGCTTTACAATAAAGGACATGTTTTTATATGCATAATACTGTTCCGCATTAAGCTCCGTTTTTTGTTTTTCAGACATTTTTACACATCACCTTTCAATATTTCGGTTTTGTGTAAATGTCCCGGAGCAGCAGTCAACATAGCTCTTTGCAGAGCTTGCATTCAGTATATACACAAAATCCGAAATTTGTCAAATTTGACTTTTCCAATTATAAGTGCAATAGGGAATTACCTGTGGATTTATAATAATTGATACGGAGTATTTAAGCCCCTCCGCAGGGACATACCGCACCGAGCCGACTGCGCCCGCTTGCCGTCCAAGCCCACGGCAAGTGCCTTTTTCGGGATCTTCGCGAACAGAAGTTGTCACATCTCTGCCTTTTACGTTTTTTGACGTCGCTCTCCCGCCGTTTTACGGTATGCTTTCTATAATGCCTCTCGGCATATTTTTCAAGGTTCGTAAAGCGCTTTTATTGCGCTATCTATATTCATAGTCTGAAATGGGCCGAGAAAACCTCCCCCATTATTAAAAAAATCTCATTAAATTTTACAGTGCTTATTATGCTTGCAAATATATGAATATAATGGTATAATATTGTCGGAATAAGGTGAACCTTAAACGGTGGACGGTTAGCTCTCTTTTTCAGAGGGTATCTTTTCACCCTCTGTATAAGGGGGTGGTGCTGATGGTTACATATAGTGATTTATTCCTTTTCGGAACACTCATTATAGGTGTCATAACACTTGTTTATAACATAACAAAAAAGAAATAAACCGCCCGAGCGTTCCAAACTTGGCGATTTATTTCTAATCACAAGAATGGGCTAACCGTCTATCGGTTTGCCTTATTTCACTTATATTATACCACAATGCACAGAAAAGTCAAGTTTTTAAAGCGTAAAAATAAATTTTCGTTGACAACTCACCTTATACCATATATAATATGAATGTAACAAGGTTTGAGTGTGATGTCTCTTTGAAGACATTGGTTTGAGGAAACAGGTCGGATTTTTCCCTTAAAGGGAGAAGTCCGGCTTTTTTGCGTTTTGGGGTAACCTAAAGCGCCCGACAATTAAATTCGGTAATTGCAAAATTGACCGACCTTAACTCTGTATTTAAAGCAGAGAGGGTCGGTCTTTTTGTTTTTACATAGAGAAAACGTGTCAAAAAGGCTTAAAAATATCTTTAAAAGAATTCACAGTGTAAATTTAATTCTTTGAGATATTTTTATTCCCGGACGGCGCAAAAGGAGACAGAAGGATGAACAATCAAGACAACATCAACGGCTTTCTCGACAGTATGGACGATTTTGAAAACGTGCCTGCCGAGCAAGCACCAAGCGCAAAGAGCGTGCCGTTTACTCCCGCCGCCGTATGGCCGGGCGAGGAACAGACGGCACCGCAACAGGTAGCGGCGCCACCTGTTCAGGCGGAAACGGCACAGCCGGAAGTCCCGACACAGCCTGTAATTCAGCAGGCAGTCGGCACGCCCGTGCCGCAGGTACAACCTACGGTTACCGCGGCTCCGGCTGTTCAACCCGAGCCGGTAATTCAACAACCGCCGGTACAGCCTGTCGCCGAACAGCAGCCGATGCTTGACCCGTTTGAGGCGGCACTTAAAAATGCCGAGCAGCAGAGCGAAAAGCGTATGCTTGAAGCGTTGGCGGCAAAGCCCGCAATATTCTCCTACGCAAAGGTAAAGGAGGAAATCGAGGACAGGGACGCAACCTTTGAGGATCTGCGTCAAAAGTATGAGGCGGATTTCCCCGAGCTTTCGGACTCGAAAACCATATCCTGGACGGTGAATTACGGAAAAACCACAAAGAGCGTAAGTAACCCCGGCTCGGATAAGGTTTACGAAATCAAAGCCGAAATCGAGAACTCCAAGGCATTTAAGGACGCGCTTAAGAAAGCAAAAACGGACGCGGATAAAAACCCCGAATGTACCGTTAAGGCATTTAAAAAAGCGCAAAGCAAGGGTGAGGCGCTGTCCGGCTTTAAGGAATTTTGCCTGACAAAAGCCGACGCCCTTAAAACAGAGAAACCGATTGTACTTCTGCCGTCGAAAGACGGCAGAGTGTACGAACAAAGAACAAACGAAATAGGACGCTTTACCGCCCCGGCGGAAAACATCAGGGAGCTTGAAAGCATAACGCCAAGCTTTGAATCTGCTCTGCCTAAAATACCCGCTCATATCTTTTCAAAGATTATGGGCTTTTTTAAGAGCATTTCGGATGAACTGCATTACGAGGTATTAGTGCATATTCTCTATGATACGGAAGAAAAGGAATATATCATAAAGGTTCCGAAACAGAGAATATCCCACGTAGCGGTAAACAGCGAAGCGGAAGAACCGTACCCCGAAAGATATATCCACGTTGTGGACTTTCATTCCCATAATACCATGCCCGCCGTTTTTTCGGAAACGGATAACGACGACGAAAAGGAAACAAGGCTTTATGCCGTTGCGGGCAGATTTGACAGAACCTTTCCCGAAATAACGGTCAGAGCGGGATGCGCCGGTAAGTTTATATACCTGCCGCCCGAAGAGGTTTTTGAAGGCAATTTTTTCGGTGATTTTCCTAAAGAATGGAAGGAAAACATACGGTTTGCCGAGGAAACGCCCCGCCGTATAATACCGCATATAAGACGCTTTTTCGGGGAGGAAAGGATATGAAGTATTCTGCAGCCGCACCGGTAAAAATAATAGTTTTGGGTGCAGGCGGTACCGGCGGATATTTAATACCCCACCTCTACCGAATAGCCTTTGCGGACGACAAAAGAAATTACCGTATCATTATCTGCGACGGGGATATTGTCGAGCCTAAAAACCTTATCCGACAGAATTTTGTTAAGCAGGATATAGGCAGAAATAAGGCGGCGGTATTAGCGGAAAGATATTCCGGAGCTTTCGGTACAGAGTGCGAATATATACCCGAATATATAGAAAGCGAGGAACGCCTCAAAGGGCTTGTAAGGCCGGATTTTATTAAACAGCCGTATAACAGTATTCCCGAAACCCAGCGTGTTATTTTAATCGGCTGCGTGGATAATAACAAATCCCGCGCCATATGCCATAATGTATTTTACAATACGGATAATTTGGTGTATATAGACTCGGGCAACGGAGAATATACCGGTCAGGTGGTTTGCGGAGTAAGGCAAAACGGACGAACAACCTTTAAGCCCGTAGGCACGCTTTACCCGGATATTTTAAAGGCTGAGGATAAGCTGCCGACCGAGCTTTCCTGTGCAGAACGCGCGGTATCCGCCCCGCAGTCGGTAACCGCAAACCTTACATCAGCTACCGCCGTAACCTCTTTTCTTTACGATTTGCTGGTGACGGGCGACCTTACCACAAGGTATGTAACCTTTTCCTCTAAAATCATTTCCACAAGGGCGGAAACGGTAAAAAAGCGTAAGAGGAGGACGGAAAAATGCGCGGCATAGAATTACCTGCGGGTACAGAGGACAAAAAGGACAGCGGCGGCTTTTATGTTGCAAACGGCGCTGTCTTTACAACAGATAACCCGACAAGGGACTGGGATATGTTTACGGCATTTTTGGGAACGCAGATAAAAGCCGCTATCCCCGAATTGAGGGTAGCCCCGCATTTTGAAGAAACCGAGGATAAGCGACGGGTTTATGTATTTGCCCAAAGCGACCGTATGAAGGTTATATTGGACGGTCAGGACGAATATATAGCAGTTTTCCTTACGGCTGAGGATAATGTGCAGGAGCTTGTTTTTAACACCTGCCTTGAAGCGCTTAAAAACATTCTCGTTTTCGGTTACACGGGTTCGGTATTTAAAAGAATAAATTACCGAACGGCGAAAGAGGTAAAGGATGAGCGATTATGAAAATAACGGTTGCTTTTGCCTTGACGAGCTGACCGACGGCAAGGCAAGCCTTAAACGGCTGACAGATGACTTGAAGACCGAATATCCCGTATTTCTTGAAAAGCGGGACAGCGATTCAATATCCGAGCTGCATATTACGGTAAAGGCGTTACAGAACGAATTTTCAAGCCTGCTGCATTCCCTTGCGGAATACGACAGCGGCGAGCTGTACCGAACCGCACTAAAGCTGTTTGACGGCTTAAAGCGCTTTGATTATTTAGGCGGCGGCAATTACCCCGCCTTAATATCCGCGCTTTATTCCTTTTCGGATATGCTGCCGGATAAGGCGGGCATTGACGCAAAAGCGGCGGCGCACCTTATGAACCGCATTAAAATGGGATACTTTCCTACCGATGAAGAGCACGTAAGGTTTATTAAGCAAGCTATCAATTTTCCTAAAACGCAGGTGAATATTTTAGACCCCTGCTGCGGAGAGGGCTTGGCGCTTAAAGTCTTTGCCGAAAACGAAAATGCGGAAACCTACGGCATAGAGCTTGACGAAAGCAGAGGGCATACGGCACAGAAGAATCTGAACAACGCAAGACTCGGCAGCTTTTTTCACTCGTCCGTACCGTTCGGCAGATTTCATGCGCTGTTTTTAAATCCGCCCTACCTTTCCTGCCCCGGCGAGAACGGCGGCAGACGTATGGAGCGCGCGTTTCTTTCGGATACTCTGCCTTTGCTGATGCGGGGCGGACTGCTTGTATATATTATTCCGTATCACAGAGCCGACAGCTCCGTATGCCGAACGCTGGCGACCTATTACAAAAATCTTTCGGTATTCAGATTCCGTGCCGGTGAGTTTAAGAAGTACAAGCAAATTGTATTTTTCGGAATACGCACCGAAAAGCACGCGGCGGAAAGGACGGCGGAGAAAATAGAGAGGCTTTGCCTTACTCCCGAAAATATTCCGCTTATAGATACCGTACCAAAAGGACTGTATTCGCTGCCTGTTAAGGAAACGGCCGTACCGTATTTTAAAGGCTCGGTTTTTGACGTTGAGGAATTAGCCGGGCAATTAAAAGCGTCGGACAGCCTTAATTTGCTTTTTGAGAGTGCAGACCTTGAGAGCAGGACGAGAAAACCGCTTTTACCCCTTAATCTTTCGCAAATAGGTTTAGTGGGGGCGAGCGGACTTATGAACGGGCTTGTGGACTGCGAACACCCGCACGTTATAAAGGGCAGAATCGTAAGGGAGAAAAAGCAGAAGAACATACCGACCGACAGAGAGGGCGTAGCCCAAATAAGCGAGGTTGAAAGCAACAAAATTATCTTTAACATTCTTACCGGTAACAAATATATCTCAATAGGTTAAAGGAGACAGAAGGAAATGGAAGATAAAAGCATATTGGAGGAGCTGTGCGATATGGTTTTTGAAAACGCCCAGCCCCAGACTGAAAGCTACAAACAAAATCGTTCAAATGCGGCTGAGGCGGGGGAAAGACTTCATAAAACCCTTACGGACGAACAAAAGCAGCTGCTTGAAGAACGCGACGACGCATTAGGCAGGTGCGCTTCGGAAGAACGACTTTTAATGTTTAAGCTGACCCTCAGACTGGCATTCGCATTATTAAAAGAGATGGGAGAAACAAAATGAAGTTCACAGTAAACCGTCCGGCATTTTGCGAGGCGTTAAAGACCGTAATGAATGTTGGGAAAAGCAGCCTGCTCACAAGAATTTCGGGCATATATCTTTACGCCGACGCTTCAAAGAGAATATTGGAGCTTATAGGCACCGACGTTATAACCTCGGTTGTAAAGCGCATACGCGATGCGGATATATCCGTCGGCGGCGAGATAATATTGCCGCCCATAGTGCTTGAAATTCTTAGAAAAACAAAGGAAGAAAGCGTAACTATTGAAACGGATGAAAACGGCGCTTTAGGCCTTAGCTTCGGCTCTGCCCGATATTTACTTGTAACAAAACCGGCAAATGAATTCCCGAAATCGGAGCTTGTTTTTCCGACTGCGTATGTTTCCGTGTCCGGGCTTTTGCCCCTTTTAAAGCACGCGGCGTTTGCCGCCGATACAAAGGGAGATAAAAGAGAGCTGCAAGGCGTAACGCTGAGGCTGACTCCCGGTATCAGCACAGCGGAGGCGATGAACCAAAAGCGAATGGCGTCGGCCGTAAACCGAAACGCGGCGGACGGAGAAACAGAGATGAAGCTGCATATAAGCGCGGTAAATATTCTGTTTTCCCTGCTTTCGGCAGATAAAACGGTATACGCCGGGACTGCCGACCAAAGAGCAGTGTTTGTCTGCGGTGATACGGTATTTTCCACCGTTATGATGAACAGGACAGGACCGGATATGAGCAGCTTTGTAAAAAGACTTGTACCCGAATACTGTGCCGTGGCAGGCGCAAAGGAGCTTTTGAACGCCATACAGACCGCGGCAGTGTGTCAGCTGCCCGGTGACGATAAATGCGTGAATATCTGCTTTACGCCTATGGGAATAAGGCTTTCCTGCGCTGCGTATAAGCGGTCAAGCTCCTCGTTTGTCGCTACCCTATGCGATAGCCCCACGCCGGACGTCGGCTTTAACTATGATCCGCGGATAATAGAGGATTTTTTATCCCTTACAACGGGTAATGTTTCGGTAAAGTTAGATAGAAAGGGCTTTATGCTGCTTGAAAGCACTGACGGGGTATATCTTGTAACGCCGAGACCTCCCGTTAAAATAGCAGCGCCTAAAGCAAAGCCCGAAAAGACAGAAAAAGCCGAAAAGAAACCCACGAAGAAGACTAAAAAAGCCGCGTAAAGGAGATTATTTATGAGCAACGAAAAGATTTTAAAAGTTATGGCAGAGGTAAACGGCGAGGTCTGCGAGCGCGGGGAGCTTATACACGGTATAGCGCTGGCGCTGCTTACGCGTAAAAACCTGTTTGTTCTCGGTGATGTGGGACAGGCAAAGTCCTACGCCATAGACCGCTTTTGCAAAAGGATAACCGGAGCAAAGCAGTTTTCAACCCTTATGAACAAGCAGACGGATACCGAGCAGTTATTCGGTCGTTTAGATCTTGCAAGCCTTATACCGGGGCACTTGCCGTCAAGCGTCATTGACAGCGACCCGACATATTCAGATATGCGAAACGAGCTTGAAACGGCGCTTGAAAAATTCCGAAATGACCCCGGAAACACAACATATTCGGAAGAAGTAAAAAAGGCGCAATCCGCACTTGAAACCTACGAAAAGGGCTTGGCTTTGAGTCGAACCCCGCGACCGGAATACATAACCGCGGGTAAGATACCGGACAGTAATATTGTTGTGTTAGACGAGCTGTTTAAATCTAACGAGGGAATACTCAACAGCCTTTTAAAAGCCCTTAACGAGCGTGTTTACACCAACGAGGGAAAAGAGGTTAAAATTCCGGTTATCAGCTTCTTCTCCGCGTCTAACGAAATTCCCAACTTCAACAATCCCGAGGAAAAGATTTTAAAGGCGCTGTACGACCGTTTCGATTTAAAAATCCGGACCGAATATGTACGTGACAAAGCTAACCGTATGGAAATGCTCAGAAAAAAGCAGAACGGCGGAGAGAATACCGTCAATGCAACCGTAAGCCTTTCGGAGCTTGAGAAAATGCAGAAAGAGGTTAAAAGCATAAGAATATCCGACAGCATTAACGAGCTTATGGACGCTGTGCTTTTGGAACTCAGGAAAAAGGGTATAGAGGTATCCGACCGAACATTTTTCGGCTTTGGGGATATTGTTCGAGCTGAGGCCTTTTTAGGCGGCAGAGATGAGGTTGTTCCTAAAGATTTGCTTGTATTAAAGAATTATCTTTGGAATAAGCCGGAGGAAATATCTGTCGTGGCGGATATTCTTAAAAGGATATGCGAAAACCCTATAGGCGATCGCATAAACGAGCTTACCGCAAAGGCATTTTCGGTGCGGGATGAATTTAATAATTCGGACAATAAAAACAGGGCGCTGATGAGCGTTAAAACCGAACTCTTAAAGCTATATAACGAGGCTTTGAACATAAAAAAGGACTTCGACGAAACCGACGCGGCAGTATCCGGTGTGGACAGCTTTATAGGCACGCTTGAGGATATAAGCCGCGCGGCATATGCCGAGACTTCCTTTACCTATGTTTCCTTGCCGGAGCTTAAAGAGTACACAGATCTACAAAACTGAAAAAGGAGAAAAAATTTATGTTAAACTCGGTAATTATGACAGGCAGAATGGTAGCAGACCCGGAGCTTAGAACCACGCAAAGCGGGGTCAATGTGACCTCGTTCCGTATAGCGGTCACGCGCAACTACAAGGTGAACGACGAATATCCGTCGGACTTTTTCACCGTGGTTGCCTGGCGCAATACGGCGGAGTTTGTAGCAAAGCATTTTAAAAAGGGCGACAGCTTAACCGTTCAGGGCAGAGCGGAGGTGCGCAAATACACCGATAAAGACGGCAATAACCGTGAAACGGTGGAGATAATTGCGGACAGCGTGTATTTCGGAGAGAAAAAGCGGGATACAAGCGAACAGAATACCGCGCCTGTGCCGGACGATTTTGAGCCGATTGAGGATGAATTTCCGGATTTCCCGGGCTGAAGGTTGATTCTGTAACGCAAAAGTAAACAGAGTGCTGTCGGACGGAGTACCGTCCGACAGCCGGAAAGGAAAAGAAATGAGAGATCCATTTAAAGACAGCGGCAGCGCCGACGATTGGTTTAATAACCTGTGGACGGCGGACGTGGATATGAGCACTGCTATGTACGGAAATACCGGGACGGATATGCTGTATAAAAGCCTTATTCCTAAATCTCCGGAGCTTACGGATGTTATTGACCGTGCAGACAAACGCTTCGGTCTGGGCAATGCGCTTAAATCCTTATTTGCTCTTTTGTATATGAAAGAGCCGGAAAAAAATAATGACGGCGGAATTTTAGAACAGCCTGTTACCGACGGTGTAATTAGGGATGAAAAATATTCACAGTTAAAAGCGTTATGCGAGGATAAAAGGCTGCCGACATTCAGCGCCGTATGCTCCTTTGCCGAAAGCATTGAAGGTGTAACGGATAATACCGAGGTGCAAAAGGCGGCGGAGATTGCCGACATAATATCTACTCTCGGTAAACAGACGGAAAATCTTGCGGAACGCATAAAAGGCGAAACAAAACCGGATAAACGGCTGCTTTTAATAAACCGTCTTTTTAAAAAGCAAAAGCAGATAAAGGATCTGAACGAAAAGCTCCGTGAACAGCGTATAAAAATCTCTGCCGAAATAGCAGACAATATTTCCGCTGCGGCTAAAAAAGCGTTTGACGCCGCAAGTCAGACGGCGGCTGTGCTGCGGGCTTTCGGTAACGATGACGCCGCAGGCGGCAATTCCGAAACAGACGGTGCGCTGCTCGACAAAGTGCGCAATAACGATACCCTTAAAAAGATTTCGGTAATGCTCGGCAAATACCGTGAGATAATCGCAGATAAACGCAAAAACAGCTTTTCTTACGGGTTAGGTGAGAAATACGATATAACCTACGGCAACGATATTTCAAACTGTTTATCTTCGGAATTGGCTTTGCTCGGCGCTCCCGAAACCGAAATACTGTTTTTTAAGCGGTATTACGAAAAGTATTTGCAGCAGTACCGCAGGCGCGAGCCGTCTGTTAAGGGCGACGGGGATATTATAGTCCTTGCAGATGAGAGCAGCAGTACCCGCGAGATAGCACCCTGGGTAAAGGCTTTTGCGCTGGCGCTTATGGATATTGCCCTGCACGGGAATAAGAAATTCGCGCTTGTTCACTTTGCAAGCAGCAGAAATGTAAAGACCGATGTGTTTGAAAGCGGGAAATACACGACTGACGATGTGTTAGCCGCGGCGGAGCATTTCTTCGGCGGCGGAACGGATTTTGAAACTCCGTTAAACGAGGCTTTAAGGCTTTTAACAAACGGCTTTGAAAGTGCGGATGTTGTAATTATAACCGACGGCGAATGCGAGGTGAGCGATGAGTTTGCAAAGCGTTTTACCGAGGCAAGGCTTAAAAACCGCCTGACCGTCACCGGAATACTTTTAAGCGCAGACGATGACTGCGGTAAAAGCCTGCTCCCGTTCTGCGATAAGATCTACCGATTGGGAGATATGTCCGCTGATGAGATAGCGCTTGAGGTTATAGGAAAGAAAGTGTGAAAATGAAAACAAATGTTAAAAGCAATATAATTTACAGCCCGCAGAATTATCTTGAGGCTCTGACCGGGAAGTGTTACATCATTCACGGCAGAGAGCCTGTTTTAAAGCAGGTATGCAGAATATTAAAGGAAAACAATCTGCCAGCAAAGAGCTATCCGTTAAAGGATACTGTAAGGGCTGTCCGCGTCAGATATCCGATAGTGCTTGTAGACTGCTCTGAATTTACGGAGGATATGCGGCTTGTACCGCAATACCGCTGGTTCAGAGTGCCGGATAATTTTAATGAATAGGTTGTGTTTATATGGAAAAACAAAATGCTGCCAATGTTACATCCAATCAAAAAGCGACACCAGCGGCAGAGAATGAATTTATCTATGGCGGTTATCATTTCACACCATACGGTTTATTTTCCCAAAAGGAAAACAGCGATTTTAAGTATCTCACGCGAAAGCTGCGTACAGATACAGAACTTGGATTTTTTACTTATGATAACATAGCGGGCAGAACACGAAAATATAGTTACAATTATAAAGCATTTTATGCGGCTGCCGGCAACAGTACATTTGATATTTTCAAGTGCTCGGAAAACGGGAAGTTGTATGTTCCCGGTGCGTTGGAGTTGTTTGGTTATACAGAAGCTATTTGAAAATGTATATGCGTCGGAGTAAGCCTGAAACAAGAGTCCGCGCAGAATAATAAAAATGAATGTTTTTTAAAAGGAGTAAAATTAAGATGAAAAAGTACATACCCATAGTGCCTACCGAAAGCGAAAATAACCTTTGCCTTGAAGTCCTTTATTCCAAAGGCGGACACAATTGGTTTAACGGCGACAACGAACGCCGAGGCTATTATCTTCACTGCACGCCTACGCTGGTTAAAACCGATCGGTTAAGTAACGGTACGGAATATTCCACAAGTACGGTTACACTCGGTAAAGGATATAAGCTTATGCTGAAGGAAGTGGGCAGAAGGTCTCAAAAGGCCGAAGAGGAAGCCAACCGACTTGCCGAAGAAAAGGTTGATTTTATTGTTGAAAAGGTGTGCAGGCGCTACGGATTAGAGCTTGCGGCTTAGAAAGGAATTTTTTATGATGGAAAATGAAAATAAAAATTTAAAGATTTCTTACCACATAGCCGATACAATGGGAGATCGCAGACCGGTCAGGTCGAGTGATGCATACGGCAATTATAAATCGTTTGAAGAAGCACAACGTGACTATAAATATGACCCGGACGGTGACAATGCAATCCTCGCAAATATTAACGGCGATTGGTATAGAACCGCCAAGTTCACAGATGGGGTCGTAAGATATCGTTCGTTGGATAGGTTGGTTACAGACTGGCATACACTTGATGAGACAATCAGAGGTGTAAATATTGAAAATATCGATTTTGAAAGACTGTTAGCAATCGCAGCAACGATTGCATATTGCGACGGCAGTTTAGCGAAGGAATTAGGTATAAGTCAAGTTTCTCTTAGGGAATATGACTTTCACGAAAAATTTTCACAATATTTCGGCTATCCGATGTATGAGGCGGCAATTTGATCGTGAAGTACTTCTATAGCTTCTTCCAACGCTTGTTGCAGTATGTTTTCTACAAAATAATTATACAACAAAATCGCCGCTGTTCGGCACTCTTTCATCACTGTTTGTGCTGACGCTTTTGCGGCAGAATGGGGATTTTTATGAATGATATGATGACGGTATTATACATACAAGTCGGCAAGAAACCGCAGGTGATACGGATTCGGCATATGCTTAGTGAAATGCAGCGGTTGGTCGGCGGGACTATAAGCAGCTTTACACCCTTTGATGACGGCTCGGTAATGATTGTTAATGACAACGGGAAAAACGAAGGGTTGGAGTTTAACCGCACGGTTCGCGATAAAAAAGGTAAAGTAATTGATATAATCGCAGGAGATTTCTTTATCTGCTATGCGCCGCCGGATAATTCCGAGCTTTCAAGTCTCCCCGACGAGCTTATACAAAAGTACACCGAGGTTTTTAAAACTCCGCAGGCGTTTATTGATATCGGAGGAAAAATGCTTGTTGTGCCGGTTGATGAGTAGTGGAATCCTTCGGTTTTACGTTAATTCGGTATTGACAAATGCGCATTAAGTGTGTATAATATGAATGTAAGAGGTGTATGATGAAACAGAAGGATTTGATAAAATTACTTGAGAAAAACGGCTGGTATAAAGTTCGTGAGGGCGGCAATCATATTGTTTATACAAACGGTAAAGAAATAGAGGCTGTACCGCGACACAGGGAAATAGCCGAAATTCTGGCAAAGGCGATTATTAAGCGCCGAAATTTGAAATAAGCAGGGAGGATTTTTTATGAAACAGGCTTATCCGGTTATTATTACCAAAGACAAAGATTTTTTTGTTGCGTCAATCCCCGATTTTGAAACGGGAACGCAGGGCGAATCTTTGGCAGAGGCAATAGAAATGGCAAGAGACGCAATAGGAATGTGTGGCTGCTATATGCAGGACGAAAAAAAGGATATTCCGATACCTACCGATATCGGAAATGTCACAAAAGAAGCGTCGGATATTCTTACATTGGTTGATGTAGATTTTGATGAATACCGTAAAAAGCATGAAATGCGAACGGTGAGAAAAAACGTCACCATTCCTTCGTGGCTTAACGAAGAAGCGGAATCGGCAAATATAAATTTTTCGGCATTGCTTCAAAAGGCGATAAAAGCCGAGCTGCATTTATTATAAATAATCTGATTTTTTTACAGCATACCAAACGGTGTGCTTTCAAAGCCTCAGACATTGGAAACGCTTAAAATTAAGAAGCTCTATAATCAGTTGGTATTGACCACGGAAAAGGCATTGTCATATCTGAAATTTGACGGAGCTTTGCCTTTGGAGGAACTTTTATGAATGATAAAAGCTTTACTGCGGTATTGGGAGTAATTGTTCCGGAAATTGTCCATCGTATAACAGAAAATTACTCTTGCGACGAGGTTACGGCAACAGAGAAATTTTACGCTTCAAAGGTTTATGCACTCTTGGAGCAGGAGGAAACCAAGATGTGGCATTTCAGCCCGTTAACTCTCTTTAATATGTATGACGAAGAACAGAAAACAGGCAATTTTTCATTTCCGGAGGAGGGGTAGCTTATGAGTGCTCAGGGAAAGTTTATAATATTTTGTGCCGAGCAGTATAAAGCGGCAAAGCACCTTACCGGTAAACAGCTTTCGGAACTGTTCGGAAAGTATCATGTTTGGGAATATCTTTACTCCTGCTTTGAGGCATTGCATACAACAGGGACAAATTATATTATTGAGGATATTGATCTTTACATTGGCGCTTAAACAAAAAATCTGCCGGCTTCGTAAGAAGTCAGCAGATTTTTTATGCCCTAATAACGGTTGCGAGTTTTTCAAGTCCGTGCCGTTCTATGTACTCATAAACAGCCACAATATCATTAAAAACCATAGCCTCACTGAAAAATTCGGTATAGTTAAGAGTGTCCTTTAAAAGCGGATATTTTTCGCCGGTATTTACCGCTATATAATATTTTTCTTTCATCAAAGCACCCCCCCGCAGACGAATACCATTATACCATACAAAAATATATTTTCAATTATCTTTTTACATAAAAACACAACCGTCGTTTCGGCGGTTGTGTCAGCCTGTCGAAAAAGTCCAGCAAAAGCTGGGCTTTTTTACGTAAATATGGTATAAT
>ERZ827490.580-NODE-580-length-56827-cov-11.825319_pt1 | contig 56827 bp, 64 predicted proteins | sample MGYA00519770_ERZ827490 | MGnify/ENA primary metagenome ERZ827490 (study PRJEB31778, sample SAMEA3449324) | human gut metagenome | biome: human gut; feature: human-associated habitat; material: faeces | place: United Kingdom | collected 2010/2012 ...
CCCTCTGCTTGTAAGGCAGATGCTCTGAACCAGCTGAGCTAAACGCCCTTTCATTACTTCAGTAAATTTTGTATGCCTTATCTCTCTAAAGCGCTGCAAAGATACGGCTTTTTTTATTACCTCCAAACATTTCAGCAAAAAAGTCGAAAAAAAATTCATTACTACCATTTAATCTGAAGAAATGTAGTAACTTTGCGTCTCTATATTATTAATGTATATAAGTATTCGATATCATTGGTATATCGCCCGGACACTCAGGGATATAGGTGTATAAACTAAATGAGTATGGTATTTTCAACACTAACTGCCATATCGCCCGTAGATGGTCGATATAGAAATAAAGCCGAAAACCTGGCGGCTTACTTCTCAGAATATGCACTTATCAAGTATAGAGTGCAAGTCGAAATAGAGTATTTTATTACTCTGGCTGAGTATCTTCCACAGCTGAATAATCTGGCTACAGTGGAAAACAAAGAAGCGTTGCGTAAAATTTACAAGGAATTTAGTCTGGAGGACGCAACCCGTATTAAGGAGATCGAGAGCGTAACCAACCATGATGTAAAGGCCGTTGAATATTTTATCAAAGAAAAATTCGATCTGCTGGCTTTGCAGGATTACAAGGAGTTTATCCATTTCGGATTGACCTCGCAGGATATTAATAATACTTCGGTACCATTGTCTATAAAAGATGCTTTGAACGAAGTTTATTATCCGGGCATCCAGGAAGTGATCGACATGCTGAAAAAGTATGCGGAAGAATGGAGCAATGTTTCCATGCTGGCAAAAACACACGGACAGCCTGCTTCTCCGACCCGTCTGGGTAAAGAGATCATGGTGTTTGTGTATCGCCTGGAACAGCAGGTCGCTTTATTAAAAGCTATTCCCGTATCTGCCAAGTTCGGTGGTGCGACAGGTAATTTTAATGCGCATCATGTGGCTTATCCGCAATATGACTGGAAGGCTTTCGGAAATAAGTTTGTGAATGAAGTGCTGGGCCTGAGCCGTGAGGAATGGACTACACAGATTTCCAATTATGATAATCTGGCTGCCATTTTCGATGGTTTGAAACGTGTTAATACAATTTTGATAGACCTGAACCGTGACTTCTGGCAGTATATCTCTATGGAGTATTTCAAGCAGAAGATCAAAGCGGGCGAAGTAGGTTCGTCGGCAATGCCTCATAAGGTGAACCCGATCGACTTTGAAAATGCAGAAGGTAATCTGGGTATGGCTAATGCAATTCTGGAACACTTGGCTACCAAATTGCCGATCTCCCGTCTACAGCGGGATTTGACAGACTCTACCGTGTTGCGCAATGTCGGTGTACCTTTGGCACACATCGAAATCGCATTCAAGAGCTTAACAAAAGGGCTGGGTAAATTGTTATTGAATGAGAACGCCCTGTACCGGGATCTGGACAATTGCTGGGCTGTCGTTGCCGAAGGTATCCAGACGATCTTGCGTCGTGAAGGTTATCCGAAGCCCTACGAAGCTTTGAAAGCCTTAACCCGGACAAATGAGGGAATCACTGAAAAATCAATCAGTGATTTTATCGGAACGCTGCAGGTCAGTGATGCTGTGAAAGCTGAATTAAAGGCGATTACGCCGCATAATTATACAGGTATTTAGTGTGAAAATAAACGTAACCGTGAGGTTACCAATTAGTTAATTATTTATTAATTTACAACAATGAGCACAGAAGAAAGAGAAGAATCTCAACCGCGTCCTAGAAAGGTGATACCAAGTATCAGACGGGAAAACACAGATCAGGAAGGTGAAAGAAGACCTTACAATCAAGGTTACAACAGACCTGAGGGAAACAACTATGAACGGAGACCATATGACCGTCCGAGCCGGGATGACCGCGGCGGTTATAATTCTTACGGGGATAACCGCTCTTCTTACGGAGATCGTCCGAGCCGTCCTCGTACGTATGACAACCGCGAAGGTGGTGGTTATAACAGCAGACCATCTTATAACAACCGTGGCGGTTATGGAAATAATCGCGAGGGTGGTTACGGTAACAATCGTGAAGGTGGTTACAACTCAAATCGCGAAGGTGGCTACAACAGCCGTCCTTCTTATGGCAACAATCGCCCCTCTTACGGCAACAATGACCGTTCGTATGGTGGTGGCGGTTCTTACAACCGTCCTTCTCGTCCTAACTATGACGAAAGACCAAGCAGACCTTATACTCCTTCGCAGGAAGGTGCTGCTGCTGGTGACGGCATGAAGAAAAGAAGACCGAGAGTGGGTGATACTCGCGTAAATTCGTATGACTCTCGTGATAATCGGGGTGGCGGCAGACCTTCGTACGGTAATAATAACCGTGGCGGTGGATATGGCAACAACAACGGATACGGCAACAGACGTCCGGGTGGCCAGCAACGCCGTACAAACGATTACAACCCGAATGCCAAGTACAACTTCCAGAAACAGTTGAAGTATAAAGAAGTACTGGCTGACCCTAACGAACCGATCCGTCTGAACAAGTTCTTGTCGAATGCAGGTGTTTGTTCACGTCGTGAAGCTGACGAATTTATCACAGCCGGTGCTGTGAAAGTAAATGATGTAGTAGTTACTGAACTGGGTACAAAAATCACCCGCCAGGATAAGGTAGAATTTAACGACAAACCGGTACAGATCGAAAGCAAGGTCTATATCGTGTTGAATAAGCCGAAAAACTGTGTAACTACTTCCGACGATCCTCAGGAACGTCTTACCGTTATGGATCTGGTGAAGAATGCTTGCCAGGAACGTATTTATCCGGTAGGCCGCCTCGACCGTAACACAACCGGTGTATTGCTTCTTACTAATGATGGCGACCTGGCTTCCAAGCTGACTCACCCGTCATTCAAGAAGAAGAAGATCTACCACGTATGGTTGGATAAGAATGTATCTATCGAAGACATGGAAAAGATTGCTAACGGACTGGAGCTGGAAGACGGCGAAATCCATGCAGATGCAATCAGCTATGCAAGCGAAGACGACAAGAGCCAGGTGGGTATCGAAATCCACTCGGGACGTAACCGTATCGTTCGCCGTATCTTCGAATCATTGGGATATCATGTGACGAAACTGGATCGTGTATATTTTGCCGGACTTACAAAAAGAAACCTGGGAAGAGGAAAATGGCGTTATCTGAACGAACGTGAAGTGAACGCGCTCCGAATGGGTGCTTTTGAATAATACAAAGATTAGCCGGTTGACAATACCGGCTATCTTGTTTTGATTATCTAAGAATAAACATATAAACATGGAAACAATTACTAGAACAAAAATTGTAGATGTACTGAAAAGCGAAGCTTACGGTACAACCGTTAACGTGAAGGGATGGGTTCGTACCCGTCGTGGTAGTAAACAGGTTAGCTTTATCGCGCTGAATGACGGTTCTACAATCAATAATGTTCAGATCGTTGTGGATGTGGAAAAATTGGGTGAAGAATACCTTAAACCGATTACGACCGGTGCTTGTATCAGTGTGAACGGTGAATTGGTTAAATCTCTGGGACAAGGTCAGAATGTAGAGATCCAGGCTACTGAAATTCAGATTTACGGTACGGCCGATCCTGCTACTTATCCGTTGCAGAAGAAAGGTCACTCGCTTGAATTCCTACGTGAAATAGCTCATTTGCGTCCCCGTACCAATACGTTTGGTGCCGTGTTCCGCATCCGTCATAACATGGCGATCGCTATCCACAAGTTCTTTCATGAGAGAGGTTTCTTCTATTTCCATACACCGATCATTACAGCTTCAGACTGTGAAGGGGCCGGACAGATGTTTCAGGTGACGACAATGAATCTGTATGACCTGAAAAAGGATGAAAACGGCTCTATCATTTATGATGACGATTTCTTTGGAAAGCAGGCCAGCCTGACTGTTTCGGGCCAGTTGGAAGGTGAATTGGCTGCCATGTCTTTGGGAGCTATTTATACGTTCGGACCGACATTCCGTGCCGAAAACTCCAATACTCCGCGCCACCTGGCCGAGTTCTGGATGATCGAACCGGAAGTTGCTTTCAATGAGATTGCTGAAAACATGCAGTTGGCGGAAGACTTTATCAAATATTGTATACAGTGGGCGTTGGATAACTGTATGGATGATATTCAGTTCCTGAACAATATGTTTGATAAAGAGCTGATCGAACGTTTGCAGTTCGTCCTGAAACATGATTTTATCCGTCTGTCTTATACCGAAGGTGTTAAGATCCTCGAAGAGGCAGTGGCAAAAGGACATACCTTCGAATTCCCGATATATTGGGGTGCTGACCTGGCTTCCGAACACGAACGTTACCTGGTGGAAGAACATTTCAAATGTCCGGTTATCCTGACCGATTATCCGAAAGAGATCAAATCTTTCTACATGAAGCAGAATGATGACGGAAAGACTGTTCGTGCCATGGACGTATTGTTCCCGAAGATCGGAGAAATCATCGGCGGGTCACAGCGTGAGGAAGATTACGAAAAGCTGGCAAGACGTGCCTCTGAAATGGGAGTACCCGAAAAAGATATCTGGTGGTATATGGATACCCGTCGTTTCGGTACGGCGCCTCATTCCGGCTTCGGTTTAGGCTTCGAACGTTTGTTGCTGTTTGTTACAGGTATGACAAATATCCGCGACGTGATTCCTTTCCCGAGAACTCCGAACAATGCGGAATTCTAATAAGGGACTTTCGAAAGTAAAAGATATAACTTTCATACATAAAATAAGGGACTTTTGATTTCAAAAGTCCCTTATTTTTTATTCGTCATCCAGGTCGATCGGTATCTGTCTTTTAAAGGCTTCTTTGAAAGATATTAGTGACTCTGTCCGTGCCAGTCCTAATGGCTGGAGTTTGTTATGGATGATATTCAGCAGATGCTGGTTGTTCTTCGCATATATTTTGATGAACAGATCGTATTGTCCCGTCGTGTAATGGCATTCCACTACTTCCGGAATTTTCTTTAATGCTTCCGTAACAGAGGGGAATTGTCCGGGTGATTTCAGGAATAATCCCATATAAGCACATGTTTCGTAGCCAACTTTAGTGTTATCCACAATGAATTCAGAGCCTTTGATAACGCCCAGATTAGTGAGTTTCTGTATTCTCTGGTGTATAGCGGCTCCTGAGACATTACATTCTCTGGCAACTTCCAGGAAAGGCATACGGGCATTACCTATAATCAGTTTTAATATTTTTTCATCCAATTCATCCAGTTGATGGTGTGCCATAATTTCTGTATATTTGTATTTCTGTTATTCTATATAATTACAATTAGATACAAATATAGTCAAACTATAATAATTAGACGATATAATTCGCTCAATTATTTTATTTCGTAAGTTTTCTTTTATTAATCAATCAATATTATAAGAATATGAGTTTAAGTGCGGTAATCGAATGCAGGCCGGTAAAAGATTTTTCCGATCCTTTGTTGGATAAAGTAGAAAATACATATAACGATTCCTTTCCGGAAGCGGAGCGACGGGCATTCTCTTTGGTGCGGGAGTTAGTTAAAGATGAGCCTCGTTTTACTGTTTATACCTTATTTAAAGATCAGGTTTATGCAGGTTTTATTACTGCCTGGTCTTTCGGGACGTTTATTTATGTGGAACATTTTGCAATTGACGCCTCTGCCCGTAATGGCGGAATAGGAGGGGAGTCGATGAAGCAGTTTATGGCGTTTTGTGACGCTCCTGTCGTGCTGGAAGTGGAAATGCCTACCGAAGAGATGAGTAAGCGTAGAATAGGCTTTTATGAGCGTTTGGGATATGTGTTGGATGATCATGTTTATTTTCAGCCTCCCTATCGTCAGGGGGAACCTTTGCTGGAAATGCGCCTGATGACTTACGGAGCTATCGATCTGAAACAATCATTCGAAGAGGTAAAGAATTGTATCCACCGATATGTATATGGTGTTAATGAGTAAGTGCTGAATTTACTCCAATAAAAAAGGCAGAACGGAAGTCCTGCCTTTTTTTATTATCGTTGAATTAGTTAATCAACAGCTTGTCTAGCTGAGTAACTGATCTTCAATGCGTATGCTTCACGAAGCGCCTGCTTTACGTCTGTGATAACACCCATCTTAGTCTCTTTATCGGCTTTGATGGATACAGTCATAAACGGCTGGTCTTCCTCTTTCATACTTGACTTTTCCTGAGCAATGTAAGTTTCGATTTCGCTTACTTCAGCAAACTGGTCGTTCAGTTGTAAGCGAGTTTCAGAACCCATTTTTGATCTTAATTCCTGAGTCGGTTTACCCACATAAATGAATGTTACCAGTGATTTCTTTTCCAACTTCTGAAGCTCTGTTGCCTGAGGAGCCTGGAAAACTACTTTCAAAGTAACTTCACGCATAGAGGTTACCATCATGATGAAGAACAGGAAGGCAAATACCAAGTCAGGTAATGATGAGGTATTCAATTCAGGCATCTCTCTGCCGCCTGCTTTACTAAATTTTCCCATTATTATTTGCCTCCATAATTTTTAGGTTCTGCTTCTGATATCTTTTGCGGATAAATCATCTGCACAGCCTTTTGTTGATCTTCATCCAAATCAGCGAAAGCTTTACCGAATTTCTTTCTGGAAACTTCATCTCTCAGTTCATTATAGGCTGCTGCCAATTCGTTCTGAACATCGATGTAAGCCTGATATTCAGTACCACGGTCGTTCTGCAAAGAGATAACATGATTTTTTGTTACCATTTGCTTTCCGAAGAATGGTACGTCTACTTCAGTCTTTTCGGGCATATGCTCGTCGTTGTAAGGATTCTCAATGAAATTTCTAACCTTTTCTCTTAGTTGCTTAATATCAATGAATTCATTATTACAGAGAATCTGGTTGTTACTGTTGATCAGTACGACCAGGATATTTCTCTTTTTGATATCCATTTCTTCATTTTTCTTCTGATCTTTGGGTACAGGAGGCGGCAAACGTCTAGCCAAACCTTTATCTGTGTCCATTGATGTAGTAATAAGGAAGAAGATAAGCAACATGAAAGCAATATCGGCTGAAGAAGAACCATTGATTCCCGGTGTCTTTCTTTTTTTACCCATTTCTTTCTTGTTTTATCGATTCGTTATTACTATTATCTATTAAGCATTCTTTTTACAGAACCCCAAACTACTGCTGCAACGATCAAAACCATCAGAACAACAGTGGACATAATCCACATGTCTGTTACTTTCAACCACAAAGGAATGTTGTATTTCTGAGAATCAGCATTCATTCCTCCCAGCGGAGTTGCATCACCCATAGAATAAGTGATGAATAAAATCGCAGCGAAAACAACAATAACGATCAAAGAAGTTATAGCTGATTTTGCATTCGTCTGGAGTAAGGTTATAAATTGCCACACAGCAAATAAAATTGTACTGATAATTGTGACAAAGAATAATACAGATGTCCAGTTAATCAATAAACCGGTGTAAATCGGTTCTTTCATTTCAACAGAAGGGTCAACAACTCCTCCTGCGTAGAACATACCCAGCACTACGAGACTGATAATCGAAACGATTAACAGTGTCCAGCTGGACATTTTTCTTATTTTAGTAACTGCCATAATTCTAAATTATTTTTTGAATTTAAGGTTGTATTTGATAACCATGTCGATCAATGTGATTGAAGCATCTTCCATCTGGTTCAGGATAGCTTCCAATTTGCTCAACAAATAGTTATAGAATACCTGAAGGATCAAAGCTACGATCAAACCACCTACAGTTGTAATCAAGGCCACTTTCATACCACCGGCAACAACCGTCGGGCTGATATCACCAACCTGTTCGATTTTATCGAACGCCATGATCATACCTACTACAGTACCCAAGAATCCTAATGACGGAGCCATAGCGATAAACAATGTGATCCATGACATGTTCTTTTCCAAAAGACCACCCTGTACACCACCGTAAGAAACGATTGATTTTTCAACAACGTCGATACCCTGGTCGATTCTCATCAAACCCTGATAAGCGATAGATGCGATAGGACCTCTTGTATCACGAGCGATAGCTTTTGCTCCTTCTACATCACCTTTATCAAGTGCATCTTCAATACCTTTTAATAATTTGCTTGAATTAGTTTCAGCCAAGTTCAGGTAAATAATTCTTTCAAGGCAGAAAGCCAAACCGAAAATCAAAGCGATAGCAACCAAACTCATGAAGTCGGCACCACCTTCGATAAACTTAGTTTTTAAAGCCTGATACATGCCACCTTCAACAACTTGTTCAGTAGCCTCTTGAGCAAATGCTACAGTAGAAGTTCCAAGGGCGCAAATACCCAAGAATGTTTTTGCAAAATACTTTTTCATTGTGTGTTTAATTTTTAAGATTAATAATTCTCTTATTTGTTTTTATTTTTGTTGTTAATAATATCCTCATGGTATTTAAGCGGAGAGAGCGGGATTCGAACCCGCGATACACTTTAGGCGTATACACGCTTTCCAGGCGTGCCTCTTCAACCACTCGAGCATCTCTCCAATTTTCAGCCTTCGTCTCCTCTAAAACGAGCGCAAAATACGAAAAAATTCCCATATGCAAACGTTTCAGTGCACAAATCTAAAGTTTTTGCTTGACATATACACAATATCTGAGGGAATAAATTTTGCATCTGACCTTAAAATTTGAAACTAAGCCTTTTTATTTGGAATTTTGAATAAATCCAAGGCGTTTTTTCTTGTTATTTGTACGGTTTCATCAAGCGTAAGACCGAATGTGTCCGCTACCTTCTCTGCCGTCTTCCATATATATACTGGTTCATTTCTTCTCCCTCTGTAGGGCACCGGAGCCAGGTAGGGAGCGTCGGTTTCCAGTACTATATGATTTATGTCGGTGCATTGAATAGTTTCCGACAGTTTCGAATTTTTGAAAGTTATGACACCATTGATTCCCAGTTTGAAGTTTTTTAGCTTTCCGATCTCCTCCAATTCATCTTTTGTGCCGGTAAAGCTATGAAAAACACCCTTTAATTTGTCCGCACCGACTTTATGGATACTGTCCAATACCTCGGAATAGGCTTCACGGGTGTGGATGGCAACCGGCAAGTCCAGGTCGATACTCCATCGCAACTGTTCTTCAAAGACTATTTTTTGTTCTTTCAGATAGGTTTTATCCCAGTAGAGGTCGATCCCGATTTCCCCGATTCCGCAGTAAGCCCGTTTCCCCAGATAGGATTCTGTTGTTTTTAGATTTCCGGCATAGTTTCCGTCCACACTGGTCGGATGTAACCCCATCATTGGATAGGCAAAATCAGGAAAACGATCACATAGGTCATGCATTCGGCCGATAGTTTCGACATCTACATTGGGGAGCAGGAGCGTATCGATGCCCGATTCACGGGCAGCGTTTACCAGCACCTCTTGTTCCGGATCGAAATTTTCCAAATACAAATGGTTGTGTGTATCTATTAGTTTCATCTTTTTAAGACTGGCGGTACATTAAACGGTTACTGACCTCTTTTAATATGTTTAATTTCTCCGGGGCAACGTTCAATCGGGATAAATGCTCCATTGCCTTATCGTAATATCCCTGCATTTTTGCTATGGTAATATCTTTCAGATGCAATTCATTATATATAGCTGTGACAGCTTCGATCTTTTCTGCCGCTACAAATGTCGTTTTGCCGATCCAGTCATTCAGGACCGCTTTTTGTTCGGGTGAAGCCAGTTCAAACGCATGTATCAGCAGGAATGTCTTTTTATTGCAGGTGATGTCGCCCCCGATATTTTTCCCGAAAGTGGCAGTGTCTCCATAGACGTCCAGCAAATCATCCTGTAGCTGAAAAGCCAGTCCGATGTTTATGCCGAAGTCATACAGGTTGGCAGCGTCTTCTTTGGATGCACCGCCTGTAATCGCTCCTATTTTTAAACTGCAAGCCAGTAAAACCGCTGTTTTTAACCGGATCATTTCTATATATTCAGGCTCGGTAACATCCATGCGGGATTCAAATTCCATATCATATTGCTGTCCTCCGCATATTTCGAGTGCTGTTTCTGTGAACAGGTCGAATACTTCTTTTAAATAGTCCGGTTCTGTTTTTCCGATCAGTTGGTAAGCTGCAATCAGCATGGCATCTCCCGAAAGGATGGCCGTATTGTCGTTCCATACTTTATGGACGGTCGGTTTATTTCTTCTTTTATCAGCCTTATCCATCAGGTCATCATGAAGTAGGGTGAAGTTGTGGAATACTTCAACGCCCAATGCCGGGTTGATGACGTTATCAATATTTTCTTTATATAAATTACAGGCCATTAAAGCCAGTGCCGGACGGATCCTTTTTCCTCCAAGCGACAGGATATACTCTATTGGATCATATAAACTTTTGGGGGGGTATTCAAAACTCAGTTGGGAAATTTCATGTTCTACTTTTTCCAGGATCTCATTGAAAGACAACATATAGATTAAAATTACGGATAAGACGAAATAAAAAAGGCTGCAAGTTCACAGCAGCCTTTTTTAGTATGTTTAAAAAAATATTATTGCAATCTGAAGGTAACAGGTACTGTATATTTAACACGTACTGGTTTACCTCTCTGCTTACCAGGAGACCATTTCGGCATGGTGTTGATCACACGGATAGCTTCTTTATCCAAAGAAGGGTCTACACCGCGGATAACTTCTGCGTCAACGATTGAACCGTCCTTATTAACCACGAATGAACAAGTAACACGACCTTGAATACCGTTTTCCTGTGCAATAACCGGATATTTGATGGATTTAGCGAGGAACTGAAGCAGTGCTCCCTGTCCACCCGGGAATTCCGGCATTGTTTCTACAACGGTAAAGATCTGTTGAGCGGATTCTTCTTCTTCTTCAACGACTGCCGGAGCTACATAGGCTTCTACCTGTGCAGAACTTTGGTCGTCCTCAGATGAGATGATATCCACTTGGTCCAGTTCCACGTCGTCATCCACGATGTTCAGCTGTTCTACGGCAGCCGGTGCAGGGGGTGGCGGTGGAGGCGGAGGAGTGTCCTCCGGTCTTGTAATTTCAATTTCTTCTTCAGCGATGATATCAGCTACGCCTTCATTCTTGACGATTTCGATATCACGGGTTCCCCATTCGAACCCAACGAACAGAACAGCCAAACCCACAACCATACCCATCAGGATACCGAGTGTTTTGCCTCTTTCCAAGTCCGCTTTCGGTGATTTCTTAACTTCCATACTCTTATAATGTTTAAAGATGTGTTTTCCTGTACTGCAAAAATACAAATTATTTTATATCCAAATATAAAAAGGGAGAAATACTTCAATATTTTCACTTTATTTTTGAACCAAAATAAAAATAATGGTGTTTATATACCTTTTTCTTGTTTTTTCCGTTTCTCTTTATGGAATATGTTATAACTGCATTTTATCTTTGTACGCATTTTGTTAAGAAAATATGAGACATACATTAATTATATTGTTCTTTTCTTTCGTTTTACAATCGGTCGCGGCACAATCCGGAGATCAGGTGTTTGAATTTCTGACTTTACCTTCATCTGCCAGGGCTAATGCTTTGGGGGGGCATACCGTGTCATTGGTAGAACGTGATCCGTCCCTTATCTTTCACAACCCGGCGCTGCTTGGAGGTGAAATGGACGGGATGATCAATCTGGATTACATGAACTATATTGCAGATGTGAACGTGGGGAGTGCCCTGTTTACTAAAGCATTTCGTGAACGTGGAGCCTGGGGAGCAGGAGTCCATTATTTCCATAACGGAAAATTTAAGGGAATGGATGAGAATAATCAGTCGACAGGTGATTTCACAGCCAGTGATATCGCTGTGAACGGTTTCTTTTCGTATGATCTGTCCGAACGCTGGCGGGGCGGTGTCTCTATGAAGTTCCTTTATTCCAATTATGATATTTACACCTCGTTGGGGGTATGTTTCGATGCCGGGCTGAGTTATTACAATTCGGAAAAGGAGTTTTCATTCGGTGTCGTACTGAAAAATATCGGGGCACAGTTGAAGCCTTATTATGAAGACCGCCAAAAAATGCCGTGGGATATCCAGATGGGGATTTCTAAAAAGATGAACCATGCCCCTTTGCGTTTGTCACTAACGGCTATGTATCTGAATCGTTGGAAATTTGATTATATAGATAATGCGGATAAAGAGTATAAAGGTGATAATTTTGCCAAAGCATTATTTAAGCACCTGGTAATCGGTATCGATTATATACCCAGCGAAAACTTCTGGATTGGGGTGGGATTCAATCCGAAGACTAAAATGGATATGAAACTGCAGGGAGGCGGAAACGGGTTGGCTGGCTTTTCTGCCGGGGCCGGCGTGAAGATAAAGATGTTTGATGTCGGTGTCTCTTTTGCTAAATATCATCCGTCGGCTATGTCGATGATGATGAGTGTTTCGACTACGCTGGCCGATTTTAAACCTTAGGAAATATAAATAAATGTAAGAATGAAAAAGATAGTAATCGCTATAGACGGTGTTTCCTCTACGGGGAAAAGTACTATGGCAAAAGATCTGGCAAAGGAAATTGGTTATACATATATTGATACCGGTGCCATGTATCGTGCTGTTACATTATATTGTATACAGCATAATTTGTTTAAAGGGGATCAGATCGATGAAGAAAAACTGCAGGAATCGATGAATGATATCCATATATCTCTCCGGTTTAATCCGGAAACCGGTCGTCCGGATACTTATCTGAATGGCGTGAAGGTTGAAAAGGAAATCCGTGGAATGGAAGTAGCCAGATGGGTTAGTCCGGTAGCGACTTTGGGTTTCGTTCGCCGTGCACTGGTTGCCATGCAGCAGGAAATGGGCAAGGAGAAGGGTATAATCATGGACGGAAGAGATATAGGTACGGTTGTATTCCCGGAGGCAGAGTTGAAAATTTATGTGACAGCCAGCCCGGAAGTACGTGCACAGCGCCGTCTGGATGAACTGAAAGCAAAAGGTGAGGCCGCTTCTTTCGAAGAAGTACTTGAAAACGTGAAGACGCGGGATCGTATCGATTCTACCCGTAAAGAAAGTCCGCTGCGCCAGGCCGATGATGCTGTGGTGCTGGATAATTCGCATATGACTATCGCTGAACAAAAAGCGTGGCTTCTTGTTCAATATAATAAAGCTGCGGTGGAATAAATAATCATGATTGAAGTCGAAATAGATAAAGGTTCCGGATTCTGTTTTGGAGTTGTTACAGCTATTGAAAGCGCTGAACGTGAACTGGATAACACAGATATCCTGTATTGCCTGGGTGACATTGTACATAACAGCCTGGAGGTAGAACGTCTTCAGGCACAGGGATTACGCACTATCGATCACCATGAATTTTCCAAGCTGAAAGGGAAAAAAGTCTTGCTTCGTGCACATGGAGAACCTCCTTCTACCTACGAGATTGCAAAGCAGAATGAGATAACGATCGTCGATGCAACGTGTCCGGTCGTGCTCCAGTTGCAACGGAAGATACATAAATGTTATCAAGAGACGCGTGAAAATAATACACAGCTGGTGATTTACGGTAAAAAAGGACATGCCGAAGTAAACGGCCTTGTCGGCCAGACTGATGGTACGGCCATTGTGGTTGAAAAGATAGAAGACCTGGACCGTTTGGATTTCAGCCGTGATATTTGTCTTTTCTCCCAGACGACAAAGTCTTTGGACGGGTTCCGTAAGATCGTGGAAGAAATATATAAACGGAAAACGGAGGATGCCCGTTTTGAATACCATGATACGATTTGCCGTCAGGTGGCAAACCGCCTTCCGAATATAAAGGCCTTTGCTTCCAGCCATGACTGGGTTTATTTTGTAGCGGGAAAGAAAAGTTCGAACGGTAAGATGTTGCTGGAAGAATGTCGGAAAGCAAATCCGAATACTCTCTTTATTTCTGAGGTAAAAGAGATAACCGAACCGCTGCCTGCCGGTGTCCGCCGCGTAGGAGTCTGCGGTGCCACATCAACCCCTAAATGGCTGATGGAAGAGGTTGCCGTGCGTATCCGGGAGTTGAATGCAAGCCGGTGATAAAACGGTTAAGATTTCATGAAGTTTAAGAGAAAATGAAAGAATGTTGGTAAATAATTACTATTTTTGCCGCGAATAATTTAAAATAAAGACGCTATGTCTACAATTAAATGTATTGGCATTTTAACGTCCGGAGGTGATGCTCCCGGAATGAACGCTGCCATCCGTGCAGTGACGCGTTCCGCTATCTATAACGGGATGAGAGTTAAAGGTATTTTCCGAGGATACAGAGGATTGATTACAGGTGAGATTGAAGAGTTCAAGACACAAAATGTAAGTAACATCATCCAGCGTGGTGGAACAATATTGAAGACAGCTCGTTGTTTGGAGTTCAAGACTCCCGAAGGCCGTAAGCAGGCATACGACAAGTTAATGGAAGAGGGGATCGACGCCCTGATCGCTATCGGTGGTGACGGAACGCTGACCGGTGCGCGTATCTTTGCACAGGAGTTCAATTATCCGATAGTCGGTGTTCCCGGTACGATCGATAATGACTTATATGGTACGGATGTAACGATCGGTTATGATACGGCATTGAACACGATCATGGAATGTGTGGATAAGATACGTGATACAGCCACTTCCCACGACCGTCTGTTCTTTATCGAAGTGATGGGACGTGATGCCGGTTTCCTGGCTTTGAACGGTGCGATTGCTTCAGGTGCCGAAGCGGCTATTATCCCGGAAATCTCCATGGAAAAAGACCAGTTGGCAGAAATGATCGAAAACGGTTTCCGTAAATCGAAGAACAGTAGTATCGTATTGGTTGCAGAAAGTGAAGTAACCGGCGGTGCCATGGGAGTTGCCGAACGTGTGAAAACTGAATATCCGCAATTTGATGTCCGTGTATCTATCCTCGGACACTTGCAGCGTGGAGGATCTCCGACTGCCCAGGACCGTATTCTGGCTACCCGCATGGGAGTTGCAGCCGTTGATGCTTTGCTGGATGATCAGCGTAATGTCATGATGGGTATCCAGAATGACCAGATCGTATATGTTCCGTTCTCAAAAGCGATCAAAAATGACAAACCGATCAACCGTGATCTGCTGAATACACTGCGTGTGTCTTCTATCTGATCCGGCATTGAAAAAGAGAATATAAAAAGAAAGCCCGTTGAATCATTTGATCCGACGGGCTTTCTTTTTATATATCAATTAAGTTTATTTCTTTGACAGGTTTTCCAGAAACAGGTCCATCATTCTTTTGGCAGCTACGAATGAACTGATCTCATTTTTCAGCACCTGTTGTTCGGTGGAAGACAGCATGCTTTCCACAGCCGGATTGTGATAGAATGTTTCCCGTAATGTATCATTGATGCTTTCGTACATCCAATATTTGGCTTGTTCGTTCCGCTTATAGTCGAAATAACCGTTCTTTTTAGTAAATTCCATATATTCGCCGACCATATCCCAGATTTCCTTGATACCTAAATTATAATATCCGGAGTAAGTCAGCACCTTAGGAAACCATCCGGAATCAGCAGGTGGAAAAAGGTGTAAAGCATTCTTGAACTGGGCAGCAGCCAGCTTTGCCTTATCGATATTGTCGCCATCCGCCTTATTGATGATGATCCCGTCTGCCATTTCCATAATACCACGCTTGATGCCCTGCAACTCGTCACCTGTGCCGGCTAACTGGATGAGCAGGAAGAAGTCGACCATTGAGTGAACAGCCGTCTCACTCTGTCCGACACCTACCGTTTCAACGAATACAGTATCGAAGCCGGCAGCTTCGCACAAAACGATCGTTTCGCGTGTTTTGCGGGCGACACCTCCCAATGATCCTGCCGAGGGGGAAGGGCGGATAAACGCATTTTTCTCACGTGACAGGGCTTCCATACGGGTTTTGTCACCGAGAATACTACCTTTGGATCGTTCGCTGCTCGGGTCGATAGCCAATACAGCCAGTTTGCGTCCCTCTTTGATCAGGTGCATGCCGAAAGCATCGATAGACGTACTTTTCCCGGCTCCGGGAACACCCGTAATACCGATACGGACTGATTTGCCTGCATGCGGAAGACATTTTTCAATGATTTCCTGGGCTATTTGCTGATGTTCATATTTCGCACTTTCAACCAGCGTGACAGCCTGGCTGAGGATGGTTATATTACCTTTCAGTATCCCTTCGACGAACTCGGAAGGGGTATATTCTCTGCGTAATTTTTTTTTGAGGTATGGGTTTACAGTCGGTACGTCGGCTACTCCCTTGTTTACCTTTAATCCTCTGTAAAGATCGTCGTTTTCGGGATGTTCCATGATGAATAATTATTTAATGTGCTAATGTGCCAATATGCCAATCGAAAAAGACATTGGCATATTGGCACATTGTTTTAATTGGCTTATTATTTCTCTGCTGTTACCTTTATCAGGCGAACAGGACCGTTCGGGTCGTTACAAACAATATTTACTAGTGCTTCCAGTTTCGTCTTGATCTCTCGCGGACGGACTGATATTTTAAATGTCGCCGTTGTTCCCGGTTTTACTTCTCTTTTTCCTCCTGAAATATCAACCCGTTCATCGTCGCAGGTAAAGCTGTGGATGATAAGCGGAGATTTCCCGGTGTTGGTCACGTCGACAGTACCGGTCACTTTTCCACCGATCAGAGGAATGAAACCTCCTTTTTCCGGTAATTTACCGAAGTCAAGTAATGTGCCGGACAACTGTGCAATCGGTGCCTGTGCCTTTTCCGCAGCCGAAAGTTTACCGAAGTTGTCGATGATATTGGCTGCGACGTGTACTCCGCCGGAAACTTCTTTCTGACCGATACTTTCGATCGTTAAAGGTATTTCTGTTGTAACCCGGCCTTTTCTTTTGGTTGCTTTGGCATCGAGAAGTAAAGTTATTTCACCGACTTCATCCGGTGCCAGTTGGGTTGGACGTACTTCGACAGTCAGGAAATGAGGCACTTTTCCCGGATGGATTGTCAGGGTCGTCTTTCCTTCATTCTTTACGCTGATCTTTTCACCCAGTGTTTCGTCGGGGCGGATACTGCTGTACAGTACCGTCTTGGTCTGCATCTTCAGGTCGCCTATCGAATACGGGTAAATTAGAACCGGTGTAAGCGGTTTCGGTGTCACATTCCCTTTGATTGCCAGTGTATAACTGCCTTTCTTACCATTGCTGAATATGGAAATAGTTTTATAAAAAGGGCCGGGACGACCTTTGGGGTTGTAAGTTACTTTTACATTGCCCGTTTTTCCCGGAGCGACCGGCTCTTTTGTCCATTCCGGTTGCGTACAACCGCAAGACGCTGTAACACGGGTGATGACGAGTGGGCCGTCTCCCGTATTCTTTATTTCAAAAGTATGACTGGCCAATCCGTCAGCTTCAGCGATTGTACCGAAGTTGTACGTCAGTTCGTCTGCACTTATCTGAGCTCCGTTCTGTGCTGCCATATACACAGCAAAGAATAATATGCCGCAAAGGATAAAGCTCAGTCTTTTCATATTCAGCATTCTTTGTTTTTAGTTTTGCTTGTTGGAAATCAAATTACCTCTCCCCGTATCGTCAGGATAAAACTTCCGGTTTTTCCGTTGCTGTAAACTGAAATTGTTTTTGAGAACGGGCCGGGACGTCCTTTCGGATCGTATGTTATCTTGATGTTTCCGCTTGCTCCCGGAGCGATCGGTTCTTTTGTCCATTCCGGGGTGGTACATCCGCAGGAAGCGATGACGCGGGTAATCGCCAACGGCGCATCCCCTGTGTTTTTTACGACAAATGTCGCGGAAACTTTTCCATCAGCTTCTTTTATCTGTCCAAAGTCATGAGAGGTTTCGTCTGCTGCGATAACAGCTTTTTTCTGAGCTGAGGCCATTCCTGTAGCAAGCAGGATTGCCATAAAAATAAAAATAATCTGTTTCATTTTACTTTTTATTTAGCTATTGTTTATTCTACAAAGATAGACAATTGAATTGAAAATTGAGAATTGAAAATTGAAAATTACCTTTGGACGGATATAAGAACATTCTGCTACTCTTCATATTCAATCCCTGATTTTCAATTTCCAATTTTTAATTTTCAATTAACCGTGAGATTATTCCCTTCCGTATGTGACACAAATTCAGGTGCGTACAGACATTGGATGGTACTTAGTCCTCCGGCATATTCACCGGTGCGGGACACGTAAACCGGATATTCGATCACGAAAGTTCCTTCCGGCAGGCGGCTGAAGAAGAAGTTTTCGGAAACATCCGTAGGCGACTGGTAATAGGCGACTCCGTCTCTGAACTGTGTCCCTGATAGCTGGTTGGCAGGTTCGAAACAGCCGGCGCGCAGGTCTTTCAGGAATACGTAATCCATTTCGCGGTCTGTCCGGATAGTCAGGCGTATGATTACTTTGTCTCCGACGCGGAGTTTTCCGTTTTCTACCGGTACAATTTGTAAACCGCTGCCGCTGTTGTTTTCGATGAATAATTTCTTTTCAACATTGAGTACACCTTTCTGTTTTTCTACTTTGTCGATGTTTTCGAAATACTGTTCGTAAACGGCTCCCCAGGCAGGCGTATTTCCTTCCTTCCGAATGGAAATGGAATTACTACCGGAAGAAATTTCTTTTTCATCCAGTACCACTTTCAGATAACCGGTTGCTGTTTCACCTTCAGCTGTGCTGTATGTTTTGCCGCCCCATGTTACGGTGCAGGTATTATTTTCATTCAGCCAGTCGTTTCCGGTCAGGATTAATGCGTAGATGGCATTCAGCGTTGCAGGAACAGATTCCCAGTTCTGCGTACGTTTCTGGTTCAACAGCCATTGTTTCATACGGTCGGTCTCTTTCTTGTCTTGCGATAAGGTATTGAACACTTTCATCAGCAGACAATGAGTGTCGATCGGCGAAGTGAAATAACTGTTACCTCTCCGGTTATTGGCCCAATACATTCCCTGTTCGGCGGTCGTGGTGGCTGTTTTGCGCAACCAGGCCAATATCGTATTGGCAACTTCTTTTTTGCCGTTGCGGTACATCAGCAGGGCGATTTCGCCTTTTCCGTAAAGGGATTGTTCGTTCCAGGTCTTTTCTGCCTGCGTTGTATAGAAACGGATTGCTTCGCGGGCATCACCCAGTTCCGGAATGTCGCGGTAAGCGCTGCGGACATAGAGAAATTCGAGTTGCAATGCGTTCGGAACGCTGCTCTGCCATTTCTTGTTGTTCTTTTGCAGGCTTTCATAATCGGACTGCATTTGTTTGTCCAGGTATTTGAGCGCTTTCATCTGCATTTCCTTTTCCTGCTGTCCGTATTGTACGGCACTCATTTCAACCAACTGTGACATACCTTTCAGGATAGACAGTGTTATTTCGCGGCTTGCCGGGAAACCTTTGAACCAGCTCCATCCGCCATCTTCGTTCTGTAGCTTTACTATTTGTTGCATGGCTACTTCGCGTTGTTGTGCTGCCCGGTTCATATCAAACAACAGGGATAAACGCTGCTTTTGTTCCGTTTCATTCTCGGCAGCCAGCACCCAGGGAGTTTCTTCCAGCAGGATATTCTTCAACTCCTGATTCTTCTGGAGATTTGAATAAAGGGTAGAAGCGGTTCCGCCCTGTGCCTTCCACTGGCTGATTACTTTTTGGATGCGCGGATTGGCTGTTGCGATATAATAAGCCAGCGTATTGCTATAATAAGAGGCGAACCAGGAAATGACATTGTCATTTGTCGGTTGGGTAAGCGTAGGCAAAGCCTGTACGGCGTACCAGATAGGATTGCCTGTCAGTTCCAATGTCATTCTGAACGGATTGCGGCTGTCCGTTCCATTCTTTCCTGACAACCGGATTCGTTTTTCTCCGTTCTCCATCAGGTAGAAAGGTGTGCTTTCCGTTACCAGTATTTGGTTGGAGAGAACTGGAATCAAATGTTGTTCACCGTCACTGCCGGATTCGGAATCTGCTACGATGCGGCAACCAATCAGATTGGTGGTCTCCGGTACGCGGAAGGTCCATGAAGCGGTGGTGATGCTGTCGGCAGACAAGGTAAACGGCTTTTGTGATTTTGTCAGACAGATAACCGGTTGGTCGGTTGCCGGGTCGAACAATTCAAGGCTGACACGTCCATTGATAGTCACTTTTGAATTGTTGATAACCTGTGTGCTGACGGATACTTCGTCACCCTGGCGCATGAAGCGTGGCAGGTTCGGCAATACCATCAACGGTTTGCTGCTGATGACTTCTTTGGTCAGCATGCCGTATTTCATGTCTTCCGTATTGGCCAGTGCCTGGAACTTCCAGGTCGTATTGCTTTCCGGTAACGTGAACTGTACCATGACGTCTCCCTCCTCATTCGTCAGTAATGACGGATAGAAGAAAGCGGTTTCGTTGAAGTTTTCGCGTATCTGGACAACTTGCTGCTCTGACATTCCCTTTTCAGCCGGAGCACCGTCTGCCAGAGAGAAGACAGCCATGCCTGATTCCTCTACTTCATCGTCTGCAACCATTTCTACATTTCCGGTAGCGGTTGCAGCGTCATTCGTTCTGTAACCGATAACCTGTGCTTCAGCAGCGGCCATAGGGGCTGCCGACTTCATCATGATACCTCCGGCATACATTCCCCGGTTTCTGAAATTCATGATTCCTTGCCAGTTCAAACGGTCATATTGATAATCCGGAACATTGACATTTTTCGACTCTTCTGATTTATAAGCTGTCTTATCATCCATGCCGATGCCTCTGTTGAAAGAGGGGGCAGATAAGTAGAAATATCTTCTCGGGTCGAAATTCCATCTGAAGGAACCGGACGGTAATATCTTATCCAACGACGCATCGTACATGCTGGCCAGCATTTCTGCCATAACAGGCATGGAGTCTGCATCTAAAATCCTGAATTTCCATGTTTCCTTATTGCCGGGTAGCAGATGGTCACGGAAAGTAATCGGTTTGATTGCCAATGAGAGATTCGGTTGTTGGCGTTTAATATCAGTTCGTGATGTATATAATTTGCCGTCTTTTACAAAGGTAAATTGTGCCACGACTCCTTCCCCGTAGCTTTCCATGAATGGGATACGGAAGAGATGGTTCTCATTACTCAGTACGATGCGTTTGCGTGAAATACATTTGTTGTCCTGGTAAAGTTCATATAAAATATGTGCGTCTTTGTCGGATGTGCCAAACAATATCTTCGCCTCTTCACCGGGAAGACACCAGACTTTTTCATCTAACATCCAGGTATGCATGAATACCGGCGGTCTTTTGTCGCGTAAACTATATAGGATGAAATCCTGCTTTGTAGTAACCGGGCGTCCTTGTGAATCATTTGCATCCAGCTTGATCTGATAACGGCCGGAAGCTAGTTTGGCGAATACATTTTTATCAATCATTTTACCGGATGCAAAATTACCGGTTGCCACCTGTTCTTTTACTTCGTATTCAATGATTCCGTATTTGGATGGTTTTTCGGTGTCGCCCAATCTGTTTATCGTATAAGTTCCATTCACTGTTATTTTTTCACCGTTCAGTGTTTGTGCCGATACGGAAGCCTTTACAGAATCTTTGTCGAGTTGTCCGGAAAGGTCGGTATTCAGGACAATACTAGATGTCCCGACAGAGAATACGGAAGTCGCTTCCTGGGTTTCACCATTGCTGTCGGTTAATGTGGCTGTGACCAGATAACTTTGATAGGCAGGGAGATTGCTACTTGATTTTTCCGGACGGAAACTGAAAGAGAATGTCCCGTCGCTGTTCACAGTAACCTGTCCTTCTGCTACTTGTTCGTTAGAAAAACTACTGATGTAGCTACGTAACCAGAAGGGACGTTTGTTGATACGGTAAGTAATCTCTCCGCTTTGCAGGGAGATACCGGAAAAAGTCTGTGCCTTTCCCTGGATTGTCACCAGGTCGCCGAACGTAATTTCACCTTTTACGGGAAGTAAATCAATGAAGAAAGTGGGACGTTTGTATTCCTCTACACGGAAATTTACACTTTGATATTCGGTAGACAGCGTGAACATTCCTCCAAGGGTTTGCTGAGGCAAAGTGAATTCACCGTTGAAAGAACCGAATTTATTCGTCTTGAACTCTTTGGTGGCCACTTCTTTCCAGTTCGCATCCCTGAGAGTTACTTTGAAGGTTTCGCCTTCGATGGCATGAGGCTTGTCGGTTGTATTTGTATAAGCGATCCCTTTAAAATACAGATTTTGTCCCGGGCGGTAAAGTCCGCGGTCTGTAAACAGGGCCAGTTCCGGACGTTTTGTCTGGCTGATTTCCCATCGTCCGTTCGGATAAACGGCTGTCAGCATTGTTTGTGAATCTCCCGAACGAGCCACCTGATAGGCCATCATATCGCGTTTATGTGGAAAAACAGCGATGCCGTCTTTATCTGTTTTTACGGTTCCCTGTGGTTGCATCTCACGGCGTTTTCCCGAATAATAAGTTACTGAGGCATCAGTGATTGGTTTGCCACTTAAATAATCGGTCACCAATACCTCCGTATTTCCATTTTGCATACTGCGCGAAATGGCAGCCAGACGGCTAACTTCAAATAGATTGTTCGTTTTCAGCGTCGTTCCGGGAGCGGTAATAACACATTCATACAATCCTGTCTGGTCCATCGGGATGACGAGGCTCGTATCCAGCTCGGTATAGGTATTCGGTACTTTTAATGAAAAAGTAACTTCTTTGACCAGGGTTCCCAAATTATTTGCAGTATCCTGGGCATTATAATTAAGCGTCTGTTGCGGAGTTTTCAAACTCTTGTATATGCGGGCTGTGATTTGCCGGATATTTTGATATGTGAGTTTTAGAGTCAGTTTTTTTCCGGGATATACATTATTGTCTGTGTTGACTTGCAGGAACGGGTTTTGCATATTGGCCAGCCTGTTTTTTATCAGGCCGATCCGTTCATAGTTCGGAAAGCGGGCAATTGTTTCTTTGCAAAGTTCGTACTCGGCAGCTTTCAGAGAATCCATATTGGCTTCTGTTCCATATCCGTAAAATCCGTTATTCAGTTTAGCTGCAATGATTTCCACGGAATAATCTTTATTACCGTAGATGGCCAACAGGCTATCCAGTGCGGATGTATAATTATCTCTTGCCTGTTCGGAATAGCGGGTGGTATATTTGAATCTCAGATAGTCCAGGTTGGCAAGCATGGCTGCTTTTTTGTCCGGTTGCGTGTTCAGATAGGCAATAAGTTCTTCATATATCTCTGTGGAAGGAGCGATGTCAAGAGCACGGAACGCCAGAAAGTCATATAATGTAGGGCGTAGGGCAGGCGTGTCTTTTCCTGTCTCCAGTATGGCTTTGAAATCGGATACCGGTGTTTCCTGCAGCAGTTTTGCCGGTTGCAGGGATGCGGTCAATTCTTCCTTTATCTTATTCGTGAAAAGGTTTGAAGTCCATTCGCGGATATCTTCGGGAACGTATCCGGCCAGGTCGGTCCGCTGATTAATCTTCCAGCGGTTCATCGTATAATACTGATTGTACATTTCGGCAACCATCGAATGGAGTACGGCTGTAGAAGCCGGTTCTTTACATTCGGCCGCATAGTTTTCCACTTCCTTGATAAGTTCGGGGAAGTCATCGTCATTCACATCCAGTTGTTCTTTCATCCGACTGATCAGCGCTTTGATGAGTTGCGGTGTATTTTTACTTTGAATAGCCTCGGTAATCATTTTGCTTTCATTTTTAGGTTGTGCCGCATTTGTATACATGATAACCGCTGAAATACAGCATAGTATCAGGGCGGAAACAATAATAGCTTTTATCTTCATATCTATATGGGTTTACATGTTAAACAACGTTCTTTGCTATATAGATACAAAGAAAGGGTAAAAAGATGTAAACTGTTTGTTAATAAGGTGTAATAATGAATTGGCGTGGTAAAAAGCAATGAGGAGGTGTAAGGTTCAGGATTTCTATAGGGAGGTTATTGTTTTCGACGTCCTCATAAACATTCACGAGAGCGTCAAAAATATTTATGAGGCCCTCGTGAACTGGAAACTATCTGTACTTTCTTTTATTTCTTGCGAACGTAAGTCAGGAATGTGTACGGATAAGCATGTTTTGCATCAGCCGGGAATTCCTGGCGTTCCACTTCTTCCCATAAATCCCAGTTTACGACCGGGAAGAAAGTATCGGCATCTTTAAACTCACCATGTACACGGGTGATGTACATTTTGTCTGCGATGCGTAAAGCCTGACGATACACCAATGCACCGCCGAGGATGAATATTTCATCTTCTTTTTCACAGATGTCCAGTGCCGAACCCATTGATTCGCAGGCGAAGCAGTTTACAAAACCAGCTTCCGGCAAAGTGGTCAGGACTACATTCTTCCGATTGGGAAGCGGTCCTTTGGGCAGAGATTCGAACGTTTTACGTCCCATGATTACGGCGTGGCCGGTTGTCAAATCTTTAAAACGTCGCATATCGGCAGGCAGACGCCATAACAACTTGTTGTTTTTACCAATCGCATTGTTCTCTGCAATAGCGGCAATGATTGAAATAGTACTCATAAACTTATCGATTTATTAGTAATGTGTATACTCTCTCTTTAATTTTCAATTCTCAATTTTCAATTCCCTATACCGCCACTTCTCCTTTGATATGGGGATGAGGGTCATAACCGGTCAGGTTGAAATCTTCGTATTTGAAATCGAAGATGTTTTTTACGTCCGGATTTATTTCCATCCGGGGAAGAGGACGCGGTTCGCGGGTAAGCTGAAGCTTTACCTGTTCGAGGTGATTGCTATAGATATGAGCATCCCCCAGCGTATGAACGAAATCTCCGGCTATAAGTCCTGTCGCTTGTGCCATCATTTGTAATAATAATGCGTAAGAAGCAATATTGAAAGGTACGCCCAGGAATATATCCGCACTGCGCTGATACATCTGTAAACTCAGGCGTCCGTTCGCCACATAAAACTGGAAGAACGCATGACAAGGCGGGAGGTTCATATTATCCAGGTCACCCACATTCCAGGCACTGACAATGATCCGTCGGGAATCCGGATTATGTTTGATCGTTTCGACAGCTTCGCTGATCTGGTCGATAGAACCACCTTTATAGTCTGGCCACGAGCGCCACTGGAAACCGTAGATATGTCCCAGGTTCCCGTCGGGGTCTGCCCATTCATTCCAGATACGCACTCCATGTTCCTGCAAATATTTTGCATTGGTATCCCCTTGAAGGAACCAGAGTAATTCATAAATGATAGACTTCAGATGCAGCTTCTTCGTCGTAAGCAGAGGAAATCCCTCTTCCAGATTGAATCGCATTTGATGGCCGAAAATACTTTGTGTACCGGTACCTGTACGGTCTTCCTTCCTCACTCCCTCGGCTAATACGCGATTCAGCAATTCTAAATATTGTTTCATTTTTATCTCTATAGTAGCTTACAAAAGTACGAAAGTGATTTGTATAAAACAACAGGTAATTTTTTTTATGTTCTTTTCTCCTGGTTCTTTAGTAAGAAAATATAGCTCACATTTGATAATAAATGAACCATTCATAGCTCGTATGTTTGCCAACAGTTGTGCATAACAGTTGTGTCAGCGTGGTGAAATTGTCATCGAATGTTCTCTCATAGTATGGGGGGAAGATCAAAAAGTATAAAACATAGATAAATACAGAACACAACAAACATCATGAATAACAATGCGTTAAGCCTGATTAAACAGATTGCAGTCGCAAATCGAAAAGTATAACTGACTTGAATTTGAGTTGAAAAAAATGCCTGTTGTTTAAGCGAGTTTGAACGGCGTTTTTAATTAAGGCTTAAGAAAGGATACAAAAATAGCGTTTGAATTTGGAATAAACCATTTTCAAACGCCGTTTTTTTATTTGTTGCTTGCCAGGGCTCGGATTTCTCGGCTTATTTGTTGAAGCTGGTTGACAACGTCATCATATTTATCTTCCAGTTGGCTTACCTTATTATAGTATGTTGCGTGAATATTAGGCATCTTAGCGCTTATATACCACTCTGCATGCCAAATTGTATTAAGTTCGTTCTCCATCAGGTTAAAGTTAGGATAACGCTGGACATCGGCGCTGTCGGACATACAGACAACAAATCCATGTTCCGAAAGTCTGTTTTTCAATCGTTTTACAAAGGTTCTTCCAGCCACTTCGGACACAACATATACATGCCCATCGTGTATATCACACCATTCTGAACGATCTAGCAAGCGTATGATCAAATACCCTCCATCTTGCAATGTTGGTACCATGCTTTCTCCCTTAATACGTACACAAAGATGCGGCTGGCCTCCTTTCACCATCGAGCGAGGCATACGGATACAATCAATCTCACTTAGCTGATCAGGGTTGTAAAACCCACTACCGGCGGCCACGGATATATCAACAACAGGTATGGCTACCATTTCCGATTCGTCCTCCACGGGAACCGGCACTTCAATAATATTTGTACCTGTTGTTTTGCCACTATTGGGCATAAAAAAAGGTGTTAGGTTACCATTTGGGTTACCTTCCAAATCATCTTTATTTATACCATTCGTTTTACCAGTTTCTGAGGGTAAAATATGATTAACCTTACATTCATCCTTACAATTTACCTTACAATTGTTTTGATCAGAAAGTTGAGGCATAAGAATAGGCAAATCTCTTTCATCAGAATTTATCATTTGAAACACTACACCGATATTAATGTGAAATATATTCGCAATATCATTCAACAAAGCTATACTAGGAGTATTTCGTCCTATCTCCATTTGAGAAAGATTAGACCTTGTCATGCCAAGTTTATTCGCAAAATCTTCTTGCGACAATCCTGTAAACTTTCTTATAGACTTGATAATCAGATGAAGTTCCATAATTATTAATGCTTGTGTGAAAAATATTCGCATTTTTCTTGTTTTGCGAACAAATGTAACATATCTTTGTGCCAATGAAACGAACAAAAGTAATCATTAGATATGAATACACAAGAAATTATAAATGAATTAACAAAATATGATCGGTGGATAATCCGTGATACTCTGAGAATGAGGTATAGTATCCGGTATATCGATTATATGTTTGACAATCGACGAAAAAGGACAGCATTGTTCAAACGGACTGTCAGGACCTACTGGAAAAGTAAACAGGAGTTGTCAGAGAAACTGGATAAATTAATGGATACATTTAATAATAAGGAGGAATTAGTATGATTAAAAAAGTAACAAAACAGATTATTGGTGAATATCGTTCATTACGATATCCAGAAGGAAGAAAAACTAGTCTTGGTAGAATAGAAGAATACCGTTTTTTAGGTATCCTTCTATTCAAAGAAGTCTTTTATTATCCAGAGTATTACGGAGTTGATGGTTAATCATCCTTCTTGGGTAATCTGATTTCCCTCATGATTGAAAAGGCTTCATAATCAAGATTTTGCAAAATATCCACTGTACTTGTGCTTTTATGCCGCTTGGAAAGGGCATTTTCAATTTCGATAACCTTTTTCATTGTTGCAACTTGATACGCAAGAAGTCTTTTGTAATCGTCTTCATTAATTTCCATGATTTTGAATTTTATGTTTTGCGCCTAAATGTAGGCATAATAACCACAACCTCCAACTATCCCGCCATGAAAGTTTAAGGCTTGCAGGTGTCGGAGCGAGACCGACGGCGGGACTACTAGATTAATATTAAAACTTACTGATATGCTTAGAGATTGTAAAAAATGGCGCCGATGCGTGTGCCGGGCACATCTGGCTACAGAATATAGTGCTCAGAGAGCAATTTGGACGATTATTGCCGAATATGGCAATGAGACGGCCGAACGCTTGGATAAATCCACCCTTGTTGAGATGGTTCACAAATTAATGATTGAAAATGGTCTTGACACACGTCGTATAGATGCCGACTGTGCCGTTGAAGACTGGTATGGGGAGGCTGTGATATGAAAGTCCTCATGCTGACACTGACTGCCCCATTCATGATGATGTTCCTGCTGGCAGGAATACAGACTATAGAATGGTGCCTGGACAGAGGTACTCCAGTGCCCTGGCAAGCCTACGGCATACTTGTCGTTGTAGCCATCTGGTGTATACTGGCTGCCAATGTACAACGGGGAGATTGGGAGAAATGGAACCGTGCTTTTAGTAAGAAATCAAAAAACAAATAATCAAGATTGGTTTAGGTTTGAATCGGTACGCGGCCCGCGGTACGAGGGCATCCCGGATAACTCAGGCAGGTAGAGTACGGCGTTTGGCTATTGTCAAACGCTATGGTGTCCCAGGTTCGAATCCTGGTCCGGGAACTAAATAAAAATTGAAAAACGATGCCGGAATATAGAAACATACCAAAAGAAGCGCTTTGCTACTCAACAGTGGCAAAACCGGGAGAACGGACATTGTGTGTAACAGTGTCAGAAATGGTGAAATGTGGGGTGTCAGAAAACTTTTTATATAGAGTCACTGCTGGTCAACGCAATGGAGAATTATCTTGTTGGTCCCATCATAAAGAAGGTAAAACCGTTTACCTGCACTATGCCGGTCTGAAAGCTAACTACCAAGCTACGATACAGACCGTGTTACTAGGAAAACTGACTCCTGAAGAATGGTATAACCGTAACGGTCGTGCGGATGAGATATTGAAACATCTGCAACCTTACCTGTTCCTATCGGCAAAAGATGAAATGTATTTCGATAAGGCGACATATCCCAATGGGGGTAAATTACCTATCGAAGTACAGGAAAAAGGCCGCGAAGCATGTCGCTGGTTGTCTTTCTTCGTTCTGTTCAGCAAAAAAGCTGATGTCAAGAAGCTGGGATATGAAACGTCGAAAGAATTGTACGACGATGTTGTCTTCCTGATCAAGAATCGGGGAATCCAGTTACCGACTGCGTATTGCAAATTGCGGTTAAAAATCAGGGAATATATGCAGCAAGGACCATCCTGCTGCCTTGATCTTCGCGGTCAGGGAAATAAGAATGCAGCAAAGGTATATAATGAAGAACAAACAGCCGTACTCCGGACTATTTGCGGACGTGGCGCCAGCTATAACAGTCAACAGGTTGCAGATATGTATAATATGATAGCAGAAACCCGTGGCTGGGATAAAATCAGTCGCCGTAGCGCTCTGAATTATATGAATGAATATCATTTGATTGTGAAAGCCGGTAGAGATGGTTCGGAAGCCTTCCGCAATAAACTGTCTATGCAGATCAGACGTAAACGACCGACTGAGGCTATGTCTTTTTGGTCGTTAGACGGTTGGACTGTTGAACTATATTATCAAAAAGAGGTAAAAGACAATAAAGGAAAAGTTATCCGTACTTACCAGAATCGGCTTACTGCTGTAGTTGTATTGGATGCTACCTGCGATTACCCGGTTGGGTATGCCATCGGTGAATGTGAAAGCGTATCCTTGATACAGGCAGCTGTAAAGAATGCCATCGATCATTGCCATGATACATTAGGGAACAGGTATCGTCCGTATCAGATACAAAGTGACCATTATGGTATTAAATCAATGGGGACGATCTATCAGGATACAGCAGAATATTTCACACCAGCACGTGTAAAAAATGCCAAATCGAAGCCGATAGAACGGTACTTTCTATATCTAAACCGTGAATATTGTCAGAAACGATTCGGAAATTACAACTGGAGTGGGCATGGTATCACTGCCAGGAAATCCAGTCAACCTAATATTGACCTGTTGAACTATAACAAAACTCATTTTCCTGATAAAGATGGTGTTATTAATCAAATTCACTTGATTATATCAGAAGAACGAAAGAAAAAACAGGGAACCTGGTTGGATGCCTGGAACCGTATGCCTGCTGAAGATCGTCTCCTAATGGACCGGGAAACTTATTTGCTTCGCTTTGGTTTCCGAAACGAACGAACCAAACGCTTGGAAGCCGGTTGTCTTGAACCTACAATCCTGGGCGAAAAACGGTCATACGACACATTTGATCTGAATTTCCGTAAAAATCCACTGCAAAGCTGGACTGTGATCTATGATGATCGTGACCTTAGTTCTATTTTAGTCGTGGATGAAACCGAAAAACAGAGATTTTTGTTGGATGCCGTATATGAACAGCCGATGGCTCTACGTGATCGCAAACCGGGAGATTTTGAGGCTCTCCGTAAAGTAGACGAATATAATAAACAGGTACTGGAACCTGCTGTAATAAATACTATTACTGACGATGCAGATATCATAAGTCGTATGTTTGAACAGACACCAGAACTGGAAGGAAAACAGGCGTATACCATGCTTACTGACAGTCGGGGCCAGCAAAAAGCCTATCTGCAACACTCTTCCCTTATCAAATCAGAAGAGGACCTGATCTCAGAAATCGAAGAAAAACTGGCTTTAAACAGCATTAAATCACAGGTTAAACAACAGCGTAAAGAAGAGCGACAGGAGAAAAAGCAAGCTGAAATGGCTTATGACTCATACTTAGATAACAAATTAGACATAAATAAATTAAGAAACTTATGACACAACAAGAAAAACAATCCATTATGGATGCTGCCCGCGCTTACATGAGCGAAAAGGAGATATCTCAAAACGAGTTATGTTCCCGGTCGGGGGTGAATCCATCGTACATGGTCAATATGATGAAAGGTGATTTTACCTTTATCAATACCCGCAATGGCAATGCTAGTGAGATCAAGGATATCTATTTCCTGAAGCTGGCTCAGGCAATCGGTATTTCCTTAAAAAAGGAATACTGGCCAATGGTAGAAACACCACAATTGCGTGATATCTATGCGGCTTTACTGGATGCCAAAGAGGAAAGCAAAACCCGGATGATTATCGGTGAAACAGGATGCGGTAAGACCTACACGTTGAACCGTTTTGCCGGGGCTTATCCCAAAGGTACATATATTGTTACTTGTAGCAAAATAGACCGCCTGAACGATTTGATACGCAAAATACAGGTTGCCATTGGAAAAGATTTCACCGGAACAGGATCGCAACGCATCGATCGAATCAGTGTTGAATTGAGTCGCCGATATGATGCCGGAATGAAACCTGTCTTGATCTTCGACGAAGCTGAATATTTGTCCATGTCTGGTTTATTGGGCGTAAAAACGATTTATGACTACCTGAAAGATATGTGTGGTATCGTCTTCATCGGTACTGACGATTTACTGAATAACCTGGAACACACATTGCATAAGCCTGGTATGAAACAGTTTTACAGCCGTTTCAAAGTCGGTAAGCGCGTTGTCCGCTCCATTGACCGCGATTATTCCACCTTCCTCAAAGGACGCGGATTCGATAAGGAATTGATCAATGAACTGAAGAAAGAAGCCTCCAACTACCGTGAGTTATCGGACTACCTGATCCCGGCACTGAAAGAAGCTGACCGCCTAGGCGTAACACTTACAGCTGAATTATTCAAGTCAATGAACTATTTACAAAACAGATAATATCATGATCAAGTACAAGAACATTTTAAAAACAGCCAATCCGATCAATAAGAAGAGCGGTAATCAAGCACAAATTGTAACAAGCGGCATGTGTACAACCAAAGATATTGCCATAGAAATTGAAAGGCTATTAGGGATTCCATCAATCCGGTCGATGAGTGTATTAGATGCAGCTTGCCAGATCATTGTACAGATGATCATGGACGGGAAGGTTATCAATCTTGAAGAATTAGGCTTTCTGAAAGCTCACCTGGCTTTTGAGGACGAAAAGCCTGTTGCCAAAAAGGTTCTGTTCCTAACAAACAAAAAACTGCGTGACACATTGAAAACAGCCTCCTTTGAAGAGGTTGAAGAATAATCCCGAACGGTTATCGTGAGGCGGTTCGATTCCGCCTCCGGGAGCACAAACAAACACTAATATTAATCATTATGGCAACACAAAAGAAAACAAAAAAGCCCGTTTCACACGCTCTTTTCTGGACGCTCATTAAAGAAACTCCGGGGTATAAGGATGCCTACAAAGACGTGATCAAGGAAGGTCTGGTCAATCAGCACAGTGGTGGCAAAACTTGCTCCCTGTCTGAGATGTATCGGAAATATCCGGCAGAATACAGTAACATGCTGGAAGCGATGAAAGGCAATGCCGAACAACGTCTGGCGCGCTATGAAGAGGCTCGCGATAAAGCAGCAAAGCGCGTGATTGCGGCTATTTGTACGTGGCTGGATAAGATTGGGTATAAGTTTGAAACACGTAATGACAAAATCCGCTATGTACTCTCAATAGCCTGTCGGGCTGCCAACTGTGCAAATTTTAATGCGATACCGGAAAGTAAGCTGGTCGCTATTTATAACCTGTACTGCAACAAGAACAGTGTCAACATTGAGTATCCGGCTTTAGATTACACAATCTCAAAGAATTAATATAATGATTTACACCGATCGTAAATACAACAAGACACAGAAACTCACCCGGCAGGAACAGATCGAACAGCTAGAAAAACAGCATGATGAGTTGGCGGATCAGATGTATGAGCATCCGGCAATGTGCACACTGGAAAATATCAACCGCCTTAATGGTCTCGCCTCTCAGATCGAGATCATGAAAGGTAATAAGATAATCAATTTTTAATCATTTAAATAACAAACAACCTATGGCAACAAAAAAAGAACAGAGACAGGAACAAAGTATCGAACAGATGGCAACCGATTATAAAGAAATCATGTTGCAGATCAAAGATTTGGAAAAGAAAGCTGCTCCACACAAAAAGGCGTTGACAGAGTACGCGAAAAACATTGGCGTGTTATCGTTGGAAATTGGTGGCGTAACGTTGGAGAAAAGGGTTACTCCGAAAGGCACAATCGATCAGGACCAGGTTACTCCGGATTGGTTGTATCGTATGCAACGTGACGGCTTCGCCGGAATGTTAAGCCTGGGGATTAATTACAAGGCTGTGCAGGCCGGATTGCCTGATAATATCCTGGAGGACTATCTGGCCGAAGTTGGTTTCACAGAAAAAGAAAGTACGACCTATGCAATCCGGCTCTGAGTACACAGTAGAACGTCGGGGCGGTAAATACTATCTGTACCGTCCCGACGGCTCAAAGTTTCCCGGTCAGGAAGCCTTTTTATATGACCGGGAACAGGTTGCAAAGCTTTACCAGTTGGCGGCTCAACTAAACAATAAGGCCGCCCAATTATCCTGAATGTTTTTTGAGATGGGGTTCGATTCCCCATCCGGGAGCAAATCACTTTAAATAATACGAATATGACAAAAGATAAATGGAAAAAGGTCGAAGACTGGTGGGGAACCGGTTACAGCTCGATCAAAATGAAAGTAGACGGATATGATATCCAGCTGGATAATAACATCGACAAAAAAAAGATGATTGTCGAAGTTGTGATCTACGTGGACGGATATATCAAAGGTACCTATTCTACTGTCGGAAATGAGATCGGCGATCGCTTTTGGAACAGGGTGAAGAAACCTTTGTATACTCCCAAACAACTAAAAGAGCGTGCTAAACTATGGGGAAAACGCAGCAAGGAGGCTCAACAAAAGCATTTCGAATATAATATCCCTTACTGGCGTTCCTTCAGGGCATTCAAGAAGCATATTACCAGTCATAATAAGGATATCAGTCTTGTAACGACAAACACATTTAATGCTGATGGGACGGATGCTTAAAAATATCCTGATCCGTGATCTGACGGATCAGGATAATGAAACTCTCCGGGCGATAATGAAAGAAACAAGTTGTTTTCAGGCATCGAAAGCAATCATGCGGGCCGCTTATTCCTTTCTCCGCATGTCTGTTCTGGCAAAGCAGCAGGGCGAACGGATTAAGGAACTGGAAGCCGAGAACCACGTACTCCGACGCAATGCTACGCAGATCGTCGAGTATAGTAAGAAACTGGACTTAGTGTTATCAAAAACACGTAAGTAATACGTAAATGAAAATCAAACAGACCTTTTTGATATCAATAATCAATAAAACATACAATCATGAACAGATTAAAAGCCGAAGATGCCCATAAGCTGGCAAAAGAAAATTCAGTCGTGATCCAAAATGAATTGGACAGGATCAATGAAATGATAGTCCAATCAGCCAAAGAAGGACGTTTCCAATTGAATTATACGTCCGAAACCTCTGCTATTAACCTGATAACTCCTGTTCAAGAACAGTTATCCGAAATGGGATATAAAGTTCAAAGTTTCAGTTTGAAAAATATCAGTTTAACAATAATGTGGTGATAAAAAAGCACAAAATGAGTAAGAAACAAACATATGATATGGTTCAAGCAAATATCATGTTTCCTGATATGTCTAATACATTCGCTGATTTTTTCTGTGGTTGTGGTGGTCTGTCTTTGGGATTCATTCAAGCGGGATTGAAATGCATCTCTGCTATGGATATTGCTCATGAGGCTATATCGACATATTGGTATAACCTTTGTTATAAAGGTTGGAGCCATTTGTATGTTCCTGAGACGACTACTCAACAGCAAATGAAGAAGTTTACGAAATATATGGGAGATGGTACAACAGGAAATTGGCTTTTTAAAAATGGAATTCCGGATAATTGGTTGTCCGTATCTAATCCAATGCCATGTTTGAATCTCTTTTTGTGGAGTATATTAGATTTGGAACCTGAAGAGTGGATGGATATAATCGGTGTTCGCCCAGGTGACATACGGATATTTGCCGGTGGTCCTCCATGCCAGGGTTTCAGTACTGCAAATACTTCCAGGAATGAATACGATAAAAGAAATCAGCTACCATTGCGATATATTCATTACGCGAAGATTTGTAAACCGGAAGTTGTATTTATGGAAAATGTACCAGGTCTACTATCACTGGGTAAGAAAAAAGGAGAAAAAGAGGGACCTTTCGTTCGTTGGATTCGTGAAGCATTTGATGAAGCAGGCTATGAGATGGACTATCAAGTACATGACGCCGCTGACTATGGAGTTCCACAAAGGCGCAAAAGAGTAATATTCTTGGCTCATAGGAAAGATGCGCCTCATTGGCGTAACTTCCATATGGAAAAAGAATATGGAAAGGATGAGATGCCTTGGGTTCATACAATAGAAGCTATTGGAGAATTGCCGCCATTACAAGCAGGTGAATGTTGGGGTATAAAAGGCAAGAATGCTGTGATGCATCCTTACGGTTACAATAAAAAGGATGGTTATGTCATTTGTCCCTCATGCTTAAAATACAATCTTCAGGAAAGAAAGAATTGTCATCATTGTAATTATGATCTGACGAACCCAATAACAGGAGGAGTTATTCGATTGCCAGGATTGGGTACTCTTATCGATACGAAAGTAGATGTTGACAATACAATGTTGAGAAAAGCATTTTTAGAAAAGTAATTGAGCCTTGGGCGGCTTTGTAAAACCCACAAAAAGATTATGGAAGCTCTATTTAAAATGAATATTGATTGCGGAAGAATGGGCAATCTTGAAAGTGTTTTTGTTGCTGAAAAAGAGGATATTGATTACATGATCAAGAACAAAGTCGGTATCTATTTTGGTGAAGTTCTTGGAAAACATTCAGAGATACTCGGTTCTCTTGATTCTGATGAAATAAAACTGATTACGACTGATGAAAATGTGATCAATGTATTCAAAGAAAACGACATTGAATGTGGTTATAATCCGTTGACACAAATGCTGAGTGTCGGTGATACTGACAATTTTGAAGAGTCCGAAGATTCTCCAATCGAATGGAGTAATTGTATGGTGCAGGAATACATTGATTTTAAAAGGAAAGGAACTATTCCTGAATACTACAAAGAGGAATATCTAGCCTGGGTGAAAAATAATTCAAATAAGTCATGAACTACCATTATAAAAAAGAGTTTGCTCCAGTCCTGCGCGATGGCACAAAGAAACATACGATCCGCTCGAAAGCGATAGCGACTGGTAGAGCATTGAAACATATCATTTATCCTTATCAGCGTGATAAACGGGAATGTGTGTTGGAAAATGTTTGCCTTTGTACACAGAATATCGAAATAAAGCCTGGAGTCGAATGTATTAATGACGGAAAAGTCTGGATCGAAGGGCGGTTGTTGAATATTGAAGAAATGCAACAACTTGCATGGAACGATGGTTTCCCCTCTCTTCTTTCTTTTTGGTTGTACTTTAAGGATGCGTTTAAAGGTCATATTATTCATTGGACTGTTTTGAAATATTGACTAATAGTTATTCATTTTCAAAACTATTTATAAATTCAATAAACTCATTAATTTGACTATTTTTTAAAAAAGAACAAAGAAAAAGTGATAGTTGAATTTCAAATTCAGGCGAAGCTATTTTTAATATAGCCTCAAATTGATGCTTAAAATTTTCAGAATCTTCAATGTTAAACTTTTTACAAAAAAGTTGTATGTACAATAAAATACAATCATTGCTCATATTTTTAAATTTTGTAAGTGTAAAAACTGTAGTAGACATAATTGCAATTTTATAATGATGAATAAAGGTATATTTTTTGAGATGATAGTTCAATTTATGAAAAAAACACCCGGCAAGTTTTGTGCTTGCCGGAACTAATTTCCCCAATTTGATAATACAATAAAACATGAAAAGTATTACAAGATTGAGGAGGATTTTACCGTACTGTTATACTGGAATGACTCCAACCTTGCACCTCTTTAATATCATTATCATTTTCTATATTGGGCAGTTCCAACAATGCTCTAAGTTCATTAAAAGATTCTTTGACTTCGATAAATGTACGATTAGGGTGGTTTAAACCTATTATCACTTCTTTACATTCTCGTTTAACATATACTATGTGAGAAGCATTGATAATTACTTTTTGATCATCTTTCTGTGTCAATTCTAAAAACTGGCTCATATTGTTTAATTTTAAGGGTTAATAATAAAATATATTTAGCAAAAATTGTGCCAGTTTGAAATATTGACAAAAAGACAGGTATTAGAAATAGTTTCATATCACGAAAGATGTGAAATAAAATATCGCTTATATGTTTACAAACATGTAAGCGATTGTTTTTCATGGCTAGTAAAAGGGTACATTTGAGAATTGTAATACATTTTAAATTTTAAGGCTATGTATGTATATGTTTTAACACCAGTCGATTGTCCCGAGATAATGATGACACTCGAAGAGTTTACAGATCATCTTAATGATCCTGATTATTTTCCTTTAGTGACTAAAGAACGGGTAAAAGAAGAAGTTGTAATAGCTAAAGAATTATTTACTAATGCAGGATGGGAAGGTGATGGAACTATGAGAATCATGTGGATACCCCCATTTATCAAAGGAGGGACAAGTGATACTTGGGGCGATTTTGCCTACTTTATTAAACAGAGTAACAATGGTATATGTTATGTTTGTACTCATCATCCAATTCCTATTGAAGAAAGCTGTGATTTGAGATAAACACAAAGCCCGGAGGCATGACCTTCGGGCTTTATTTTTTGTCGGGATTTAGGGTTCGCCCAGGTGGGTAACTATAATTTCCACCTGGCGAGGGGTCAGAAGTTTTTGTCCGGAATGGTAACCGGCTTCGGTTAACTTCGCGTGGAGTTGGTTGTTCTTCATCCACTTTTTCAGTTGGGCACTGGCACTCGGCGGGGTGTTCCCGGGGAAATAAAGCTGGGCCAGTTCTTGCAGGCCGTATGACCTGATAACAAAGTTGTCCATTTCGTAGGGTATTGATTAGATTGTAAATGTAAGGGATAAAATAATAGGGTACAACCTTTTTCGAAAAAGGATGCACCCTATTTTAAAATAGCATGTATGCTACCCGTCTACTCGATCTCCGGACGGTCGCTACCACCCCCGGCATTGCCAGCATCGGCCTCCTTTCCCGCTTCCTTTTCGAAAGCGGTCAACTGACGGGTTTCACGTAGTTTGCTTCCAGGGCTGAAAACAATCTTCGGCTGCTTGATCAGCGAAGTGTTGAAATCCTTTTCCGTTAGTGATCCGGTACTGCCTACCGCCAGACGGAAGTTACCTATCTCACCGAACTGGACGATACGGCCAGCTCGAAGATGTTTGTCCAACATGTAGTTCATACGGTCGAGTACCGCTTTTACATCGGCTGATGTCAGCGTACAGGTTTCAGCGATATCGTTGCAAAGTTCGGTAAACGGTACATAACCGTTGTTTACAGCCTGGGCGTAGAACTTTTTCGGGTTCTCTTTGTTGTCTTTTCCCAGGTTCTTTCGTTCGATCAGTTTAAATTTCTGTGCCATAATATAAATAATGTGTTAATTAGATAATATGCCAATGTGCCAATTAAGTTGCCATTGACAGTGCAAAGGTGGGATAGATTGAGATCACGGATTTGGCAAACAACGGGATAAGTAAAGAAAAACAGCGAAACATTTGTATTCTATTACCTGCACGGATAATTTTGTAACAGGTTATTCGTTTCGTAGGCAGTTTGGGTATGGCATATAATAACAGGAACACATTATTACGTATGGTGGAGATTCAGAACCTTGTTCTGGAACGCAAACGGCATGGCATAACACAGCTACATGTATACGAAACAGAAGTTTATCCGAAATACTTTATATCTTACGCTACATTTAATAGGTATCTATCCTATCCGGCCAAACATGAACTGAAGTATGGCCGGAGGAAAGAAGAAGACAAACGTCAATTGTCGCTATTCTAGGATGGCCGACGTTGTAAAATCAACGAACGTAATAAGGAAACCTTTATACTTATGATAGTGTTGCCATCCTGAAGGTACCAAACTGGTTGTTTTACTTTGCCGCATACGTAGTTGTTTCCCGTTCAACGTATCCAGAACCTGTTCGGCAATTATTTCATGTTCCTGAATAATATCGTCGGATATGGAACTATCCTGCCCGGCTACAACAGCGCTGGCGATATGAATACGTAAAGCGGCATTCGCTTTACAGGCTGTCCCGGCGATCTGATCGAGCGGGATGCGTTCCGGAAATTCCACATAAGCAATTGGTGAAACGTAAATTGTTCCTTCGTATTGCGCGTTATACCATTGGATAGCTTTTAATCCTTGTACAGTTTTCAACTGTTCACGTACAGAATCGAATGTTTCGTAAAGCATATTCAGAATTTTTTAATGAGTTTATCTATTTCTTTTTCGAATTTGGCTTGTATCTTTTGCTCCAGCTTTTCGGACGGGCCGATGAACTGGCGCTGGGGCATGGTGAAGCCGGGAGGACGACCGGCACGTAACCCGTCGTTGTGCACCTGAGCATAAGGCTTATCGACAACGATCGTTACTTTGCCGGGAGCTAGTTCGCTTGTGATACTGTTTGCCATGTGCGTACCTTTTGTGTCGCTGGCGTGCGAGATCAGGAGGGCACGGCCCTGGTTCTTGGCTTTCCATTTCTCCAGCGTTTTGCCGGTAATCGGTTTGCCTTTTCGTTTGGGTATCTTTCGGGCAGGCCATTTGACCAGACTTTTATCGGTGAAACCCTGATACACGAAGCTGTTCTGGAAGTGGTTCAGGGCTTCCGTTTCGACGATCCGGAGGGCATCTTCCTGGACAAACTTCTGGAAGGTACTGATCAGGGCCTCCGAAGGGCCTGTTAAATTTTCGTTCATCTCTTTGTTTTTCTAGTTTATACTTGTATATTTGTGTCATGCTTCAGTACCCCTGAAGACAGGGACGTGTTACGCTTCGGGCGGCTCGTACCAGTCCGCCCCGGCCCTAATGCCGGGGCGATGTATTTTTAGAGAGTATGAATCAGCTTTTCTTCTCCGGTAACAAAATAAAGGACCTTAATATTCCGTCGTTTAAGCGCATTCAATTCGTTACGCATCTGTTCGCTCATACTGTCTATCTGGAATAATACACATTCGGCTCCCTGCTTCTCTACGGCTTTACGGGCATATTTCACGACATTGTTATGACTCGATACACGTTTAAGATCGGCCTTCAATCCATCGATCAGGATATCCGGAGAAGAGACACCGGGTTGTTCCGCCTGATGTTCCACCCGGTAACCGGCACGGGCAAAAGTACGGCACATAGCTTCTTCCTTTTCATATTTAAGCCGTTCGTTCTTACTTGCTTTCGCGGCTTTACGGCGATCCTGATGTGTTGCCAGAAAACCACCATTTGTGCCGTTGAAATAATCTTTTTGCCATTCCATACCTAAAGCGACGTATTCATCCCATGATTTTCGTATATCTTCTGCCGGACTGATATTTTGCCGTACAAAGGCATATAAACGGTCTATTTCTTTTTCCGTCATACCTCTATAATAAGGATGAGAAAGATCGAATATCTGTGCAGTCTTGCCAACGTTAGTCTGGAACATTTCGGGTACAACCGGAACACCCGGTGGCATACGTACCGGATCGTCGGTCGGCTGAACGGTGCAACGGCAGTTCCAGTCGTTAGGTGGGTAGTATTTATTCCAGAACGGATGATCGATCGGGATTACATAACCGTGCAGTTCGGCATGAGAGTGGCGGGTACGTTCGTCCTGAACAGCGATATAACGCAGGTTCGGGTACAGGTCGGCGTTACGTTCGTAGTCCTGCCATTTGTGAGCGGCTTTGGCGGCGGCATGCGCCTGGTTGAACTCTGTCTGTAACCAACGTTGGTTATATTTCTCGCAGACGCGCATGGCATCCCGGCGAAACTCCTCCCAGGTCTTGGCGGTACCATCATCATTCACTAATAATTTGTGAACGTCTTTGATCTCCCGGTTGCATTTGAAGGCATCGAATACGGCTGTGTTATACCGGAGGTTCTGAAAGAAAGCCCAATCCGTTCCGCCCCATTCGACACCGGTTTTGCCGTAACCGTCAGTCAGGGCGTCCGACATTTGTTTATATTCGTGTTCCCAGATTTCCGGTGATATCCCTGTCGGACGTTTGGTTTTGAATAACCGTTTCAGCATAAAGTCTACAACACTTTCGCTGAAATCGATATCCCGGTATCCGACCAACGACAGAAACGGGATCAATGATCCTGCATACTCATAAGCCAGGCGGGAAGCCGGTTGTCGTTTTTTTTTTCGTCGGTTTCCTCAGGAGATTCGGGTTTACCGGATTGTTTCGGTGTGTCTGAACTCCCTTCCGCTTTGCGTTTCAAAGCGGAGAAACAGAAAGAAGTTTTATCTGTGATCGGATAGCCGTGATATTGAAGGAAGGGCAACAGTTTATAGTTGACGATATCCTGAACACGCTTCAGGCGGGCTTCAGTGAATTTGTCCAGGACACGTTCGTGTACTTCTGCAGAACCGACAAAGGATTTTTCGTCACTTGTACCGGTTTGCCCGTTCATTAGCTTGGCAATCTGGTCGTCGCAAAACAATGCCATATCCTTAAAGTTCTCTGCGCTGGCACGGCTGGCTATCTGTACAATGTTTACTTCTTCTTCTATATCGCGAACCATCCAGCCATTTGATCCGAAATTTGCTGCCATTTCTGTTTTTTCTCTGACTTCTTCCTCATTATTGGTGTCGATGGCAAAGTCAAGAAGCGGCTTACCAAACCGTTCATTATATTCTGACCAGTCAGAGCGGGCAAAAGTTTTCCAGATCACTTCACGGGTAATACTTTCCAGTTTACCGGGATTATCCGGATCACCCAAAGGAAGTAAAAAAAAGTCGTATTCGTTTCCTTCATACGAAATTCCTTCCCGGTCAGTCGGGTTGATTACGATCTGTCTTTCAAAAGGACGTACATGTTTACGGGGAAATACTTTCACATCGGTAAACTCTCCTTTTTCGTCCTGTTCCTGAAATTCAGCAAGGGTATATTCCCAGAAATCGGTATACATCGCTATTGTAATGAAATGGGTGAACCAGGGTCGTTCAAAAAGTTTCGTTTTCTTTTTGTCCATGGTTTCACCTTCCAGCACTTCAAACGGTTCAGTGATCAGGTATGATTCAGCTTTTTCACGTTCGGCAATTACCTGGCTATCCTTCCAGGAGTTTTCGTACATAGTCAGCAGGTCGGTTCGATCGGAGTTGACCGGATCAAGCGCATTTTCTACTGCTTTGGTCAGATTGCCGATCTCCATTTTTACTCGGTCAAGGGGCTGCTTAACCAAAGACTTCGATTTTCGGCCGGTCTTTTTTATGCCCTTTTTAGGGGGTGTTTTTTTATTTGTTGGGGTTGATGCCTTCATATCCTTTAAAGTTTAAATTTCGGAAGTTTAAACGGCGTTTAAACGGTCACTCGAATGGGTTATGACTTCGCTTCGGACTAGAACCCCAGCGGAAGCGGGTTTTTACTTTCCCGTCCTGTTGGAGCGGGAGCAGATCGGTTGCCATTTTTCCGGAGGCGACGGCTTCGATTTCCTTACGCACATCATCATAGTTCTTGGCAACACGTTCGGGGATATCGGTGTCGGCTACTGTGTTGTGCAGGTAGTAGACTGACAACGAAAGCATCCAACGTACCAATGTTTTGTTGCGTCCATTACCCGATCGGGAAAACTCCGTAGTTAAGTTATATCGGGCCGAAAGATTCGATTTGATATATCCGGATGCCATGTCTTCGGCATCTTCCAGTCTACCGGTGTCGCCTTCCAGCAGCATATTCAGCAACTGCGGATTGATAAAGCTGTTATAGTCTGATTGTTGTAGAAAGTCCATTGTTATCCCCTCCTTGTTGAATTATGTTTGTATTTGCCACTGCGGGCTTTAGTTTTCTTACCTAGTGACGGTTTATTAAGTTTATAGACACCGCCTTCTACGGCATCAGGACCATCATCGTGTTCTGCATCCGGAAAACCTAAAAACTGGTTCCTTATTTCCTGCATGTCCGGACTATGTTTTTCTGCCCGGTTGAAACGGAGCAAGCCGCGTTCGGCATACGCGGAAAGGTCTTCCACACGTTCCGTCTTTTCCGGTTTCTTACGCTTGTCGCCACGGATCGCGATGTTATACCCGCGCAGATCGGCTTCTTCATCATACTTCTTCAGGTGGATATCCTGGATAAAGTTTGCCTCCATCCAGTGCGGACAGGTTTTGTTTTCCGGCACTTCTTCGGCCAGATCATAATGTCCGCGAACCATTTCAGGGGTAGTACACTGACGACAAAATGCTTTGTAGATATCGAAATACTTACCGTTCTTACCGATCAGGACAATGGCCTTAAAGTCATTTTTCTTCGTGTCCTTATAGGATGGATCACAATAGGTAATAAGCTTTTCGCAGTTCTGGATTGGTGGCAGATCGGCCCAGGGTAAGTGCTCTTCACGAAAGACGCGACCGATAACTATATGCTGGTGGAAAAGTTCACGAAGAGCCAGGCGACGCCCCATATTTTCCATCTTTGTCAGGATTTGCTGGCGGGTGTAGCGTTCTTTCCAGGCGGGAACACCTTTCTCTGATAAATCCATTTCGTGAGTACGCGGATTCTCCAGGGCATATACTTTCAGATGGGTAATCGTTTCTTTTTTAGGGTCGCCTTCTTCCACATCGCCGACAATGTGCGCTAGAATACTACGTTTATGGATGCGGTTACCTATTACTACGAAACGGCTTCCTTTTGTTGGAGCACAACCATATAGATCGCCTAAAACCCAATCGGTAGCCTCGATAACACGCTTTTCATTCTTACATATTTCAGCGTCATCGATATCATCCACAATGATCAGGTTCGGACGGAGAGCGGCTTCGCGCACTCCACGGGGAGACTGGCCCCGACCAAACGCCCAGAACCCGATCCCGTCGTTGGTGACGAAGTGCCCGGTATCCCATTTGCCCGATTTATATTGTGGCCCATAATCGGCGATGTAACGTTCGTTAAACATTAATTGTTCTTGAAGGTCGGCAAGCAAGCCGTCGGCTTTATTCTCATTGGCAGACGATAATACAACACCAGTCAACTTTCCTAATGCTTTCAGGTACATGGGAAGGAAAATATCCATTATCACCGATTTGGCATGCTCGCGGGGCCATTCGCCGACGATCATGATATCTTCATTATCTACAATCAGTTTGGCACCTTTTTTATGAAACCAGCCAAAATCGGCATCCATAAAGTCTTCGAAATAATAGTGGCAGAACTTGGAAAAATCTTTTTTCAGACCGGCTATACGCTTTATTTTATTCGACTCTGTTTCCTGTTGTATAGGCTTCAAGCGGACTGTTTCCTGCATTTCAGCTAACCATTCGTTGTACTCTCGCTGTTCTTTGGGGGTCAGATTACGTTCCAGGCTCATTGTGTACCTCCTCTCTGTTCGTTAAGGAAATCATTCAATGCCGGCGCCACCTCGCGGGCCAGCGTTGGATAGTTGTCTTTCATAAACTTATTGATAAGGCGCACAATGCGCACAAGCGTTGTCCAGTCGGCTTCCTTCACCTTGATCATATTGAACAGGTCGCGGGCGCCGTCAATATCACCCTTGCTGATCAGGCGCGGTTCTCCGCCTTCCTTCTCCGCTTTGATATACTGTTCCTTCAGTTTACGGAGCGTTGCCAGTTGATAACGTACCAGGTCGCGGGTGTCTTCGTGGATCGTTTGCATAGCCATCAGGTCTTCAGTGGCTTTTTGATCCCAGGCACCATCTTTCTTCCAGCGCGTGATCGTTTGCTCGGAGCGTTGCAGGATTCGGGCGATCTCCTGTTGCGGGACACCCTCTTTAAATAGAATGTAAGCAGCTTCTTTATCGTTCATTTCGCGTACTTTTTTGAGGCAAAGGTGCCGGAAGTCAAGTCCCGAAAAAAGTAAAGTTCCAAGGTTGATAATAAAAGTTATCATCCTTGGAATTTCGTTTTGAACCCCTTGTTTTCCGGGTTTCCTTTGCCTTCGAATCAATTACGAACGAACACGAAACGAATATGCCTATTAGCAAATATGTTGACATACTAAACGAAGCGAAGAGAGAAGCCACCATGCGGCTCTTTGGTGAAATAGGCGGGCAGGTTGATGCCGACCTGTTCGCCCAGGAACTTGCCGGACTGGATCACATGGCCGACACCGTACACTTGCATATCAACAGTCCCGGCGGGGACGTGATATCAGGTCTTAGCATCGTGTCGGCCATGCAGAGCATGCGGGCGTTTATCCATGTGCATGTGGACGGCATTGCTGCCAGTATGGCCGCAGTAATCGCCATTGCAGGCGATAAAGTCAGTATGCAGGATTATGCCAAGCTGATGATACATAATCCGTATCCGTCGGATGATAGTGCCAAGATCAACGACAAAATGCGTAAGGCTTTGGGTAGCTTGACCGACACCCTGCAAACGATCCTGAGCCGCCGCGGATGTAAGAAAGAAAGGATCGGTTCCCTGATGTCGGCTGAAACCTGGTTTACTGCCGACGAAGCAAAAGCGGAAGGCCTGATCGACGAAATCGTGACCACCCCACGTAAAGAAGAATTTAAAAACCTCACGACTACGGAATTACTTGCCCGTATCGCGAACGAATATAAACCCGTAAATAACAAAGACATGGATTTAACAAAAATTGCAGCCAAGCTGGGATTATCGGCTACGGCTACCGAACAGCAGATCATCGATGCCATCCAGACAAGGGAAACGGCGCTGGCTGAACAGCGTAACGCGCTGGTGAACCATTATCTGGCCCTGGGTGAAAAGAACGGCACAGTGACTGACAAAAACAAAGAGCGCATGAAGAAACTGGCTTCCGCCGACTTCGACCTGTTTGCCGAAATGGTTACCGATGTGCAGGACGATCCGGAAGGAGACAAAGGTCAGGAAGGTATAGCCGGTACCAGGGGCATCAAACCTACCATACAGGCAACCGACCGTCTGAGTGCCGCCCTGAACGACCTGAAAGGCAAAGCCGCCGGTACTGCACAGGCGCAAGCCGGTAAAGACTGGAACTGGTATCAAAAAAACAATCCGGGCTACTTGAACGAATTGGAGAAAACAAATCCGGCACAGTTTAAGAAGCTGCTGGATGATTACGAAAACAGTTTATAACAGAGACACATGCAAGAATTACAGAATCCTATTGTAAAATGGCCGTATGGCGCAGCAACCCTTTTGCTGATGACCGCTACCGGCGTACAGGCTTTTGGCATCGTCAATAACCTGACTATTGTAGACGGTTCGTCCGTCGTGGCTACGGATAACCGTACGCTTGATCTTACCGCCGATCCCGACCTGACACCGGGAGCACGCGTGATTGTAAAAACAACTTCTACCGCTACCGAAAAATTAAATCCCGGTACCGGAGTAAAAGGCGAAGCCATTACCGGAGTAGCCGGTAAAACCTTCGTGGCTGAATATGTGTACGACGGTATCAGCTTCGTACAGACAGGTAAATCAATTCAAATCGACTAAACTATGGCAGAAATTAGAACTACGATGTACTCTAAGGAGTTACAGAAACAAATTTTCCCAGACAATGACTTTTATAAAAAGTCCGTAGCCGAAACCGGTGTAGCCGACACTACGGAAACGGTTGAGAAGCCGGTGCAAACCCCGATCGGCAAGGCAAAGGAAGGCAAACCGAAATCCCTGCCCCTGGAAATCGAAGTATCGACAGATACAAAAAAGACGTACAACACGACACTGATCTACTGTCAGCCGTTGTTGATCGATTCACAGAGCGAGTTGCTGACGAATTACAGCAAACGCCAGACAAAACAAGAACAGCAGGCTGGGGAGATGAACAATAAAATCGCCGCCTATGCTGCTTATCATTGGTCGCCGACCAAAAGTACGAACATCTTGAAAACAACCGGAGATGCACGTAAAAGCAATATCCTGGGACTGACCTCAGACCGGAAGGCCCTGACAAAGGATGATTTGCTGACGCTGCATAACCTGATGATGCGTATGAATGTCAGCGGTATTGGTGGAAAATGGTACGGCATGGTAACGCCCGACCAGTATTCCGACCTGTTGAAAGTCCCGGAGTTTGTGGATTACTACAAAACTGGTAACAGTACGAAGCTGCTGACCGGTGCGGTCGGTATCATCCTGGGCGTTGAAATCTTTGTCCGCACAACCGACGAAGGCCACAGCGGAATCCTGTATAAAGCAAACGGTACTCCGTTGCAGGGAGACTCTGAAATCAAAGACGAACTGCTGACCGGTGGCCTGTTCTGGAACGACAAGATGGTCTGCCGTGCCGAAGGCATGGTGCGCACCGTTGTCAACGAAAACGCTCCGGGTTACCTGGGCGGTACCATCATCGAATCGTTTACCCGCTTCGGTGCCGATATCATCCGTGACGACCAGAAAGGTGTAATCGCTTTATTGGAGGACAAAGCATGAGAACCAGTCAGCGCGGTATTAACCTGATCAAACAGCACGAAGGTCTTAGATTGGAGGCTTATCGTTGTCCAGCTGGAGTGTTCACCATCGGCTACGGCCATACAGCTGGGGTCCGTCGGGGAGACGTGATTGACGAGCGAAGGGCGGAACAGTTACTAGCAGAAGACCTGAAAAAGTTTGAAGCTGTGGTCAACCGTGAATGTCCCGGTATCAATCAGAACCAGTTCGACGCATTGGTATCGTTCACTTTCAACTTAGGAGAACGTAACCTGTTGAAGTCAACGCTGCTAAAATGTGTCAAAGCGAACCCGAACAACCTGAACATCCGCACTGAACTTATGCGGTGGAATCGGGCCAACGGTCAAATATTAGCCGGACTGACACGCCGGCGCAGGGCGGAAGCCGATTTGTATTTCTCTTAATCATTAAAGACGATGGAGCAACTTTTTGACATATTACGGGAATTAATAAACAACGGTTTCGGGATTTGGGGAATCATTATGTTCGTCCAAATGCGGCGATATAAGAAAGCAGAGTTGACCCGCGATATCGTTGCCGTATATCAAAAGATTGCCGAATCGAATAACGAAACATTACTACAGCAGAATGAAAAGATTATCCTTTTGGAAGAACGAGTCTCCAGGTTCATGGCTGTCATCACACGTATGGAAGGCTGCAAGTATTATGCTGGTTGCCCTGCTCGCCCTGTCGTGCAAGACTACAAAAGAAAATACTTCCCTGTCCCTTCGCGACAATCTAACCTGGAACAGAAAGGTTTCCGTCGGCCTCGCGATCGTCCCTCCGAGCCTGGCGGAGTTGACAATCCCGATGGACAGCCTCCGTAAACTGCCTGAAGGGGCAGCCTATACAAAGAAATCCGGACAGGCCACTTTGACACTGAAGATAAAAGGCGACAGCATACAGGGCACGGCCTCCTGCGACAGTCTTCAACAACTGGTCTTCGAACTTCAGGAGCAACTTCACCAGGCACGCGACCGCCTGGAGCAGTCGCAAACAGAAATAAAACCTGCCGCGAACCCGCTTAAACACTACTTATACGGCGTTTTAACAGGTATCATTTTAGTAATATCATTTTATTTATTTATCAAATACGGAAAAAAATGGCGAAATATATTTTAGGTACAAAGCTTATCAAGCATGGTACTCCTGCGGCTGATGGCGGCATGTCGGATGCTCTTAGCAAGCAATTGAAACCTTACAAGGATTCAGTAACCTTCGAAGATGAAGAAGGTGAAGTCGTAAAACATTTCCTTCAGGGAGCACGTTACCCGTTTCTGACCATTTATAATGCAGCTGGTACGACTTTAAAGTTCGGCGTACCAATGAATAACGAAAATCTGAAAGAATGGATGGGCGGTGAAATTGTGAAAGGACAATGGCTGGCCCCACGCGGTAATTACCAGACTCTCCGCAGTTTGGAACTGATGACGGAATTTGATGTCCCTATAAGGATTCCGGCCGCAACTTGTTATGGCGTGCGTAAGTTTGCCGCCAAAACAACAGATATGTCTCTGGTTGAAATAACGGCAGTCGTAGAGCTGCCGGAAAAAGCGAACGAATCTCCGATGATTATCGGTGAAGAAGAAGGTTCAGGCGCAGATGGTGGAGCATAATAACCGAAGAGTCATGGAAGAACAGAAGTTGACAGAACAACAGACTCTGGATACGGAGATCAAAACTGTTGATACTTTACTCAGTCGTGGCGTGCAGGTAGATTTGCCTGCACCCTGGCTCCTGAGGCTATTTGGAAAGAAAACGATCCCCTTTATCGTCAGCCTCCCGGACAGTGAAACGCTGCTACAGATATCAGGTCTTTACCTTCGGATGAAAAAGGCCGCCACCACTGTCGATGCCGGGACCATTGACGAAGCGCATCTGATGATCCACGAGTGCATGATACCCGCCAGCCGGATCGTTGCCTATAGCATGATGTCATATTGCACACCGCTCAGCCTGCGTAACCGCCTTCTGGCGCGATATCTTCGACGTCATCTGGATACCCGGACAATGACCGAACTTTGGATGATGATCTGTAGCATGTCGGGGGCACATGATTTTATACACTTTATCAGATCGATGTCGGGAATGAGGACGACGAAGCCGAGGACGACGACCTGAGCCAGGATGGAAAGGGAGTTAAGGGGCATATCGAAGGCTCTCATAGCCCTTTCGGATTAATCTACCAGATAGCCAAAGACACGGGATGGAGTATCGAGTATATCATGAAGATACCGTATCCCACCCTGACGATGATGCTGGCGGATGCACCTAGGTATATACGGAAGAAGGATAAGCCGATTCGGATTACTTCAAAGGAACAGCTGTTTGGGGTGTTTGGGAAGAAGGGGTAACAAGTTCATTGTTGGCATCTATGACGCAAAAGCCTAAATGCCGCTTGTTATCTTTGCTTCCATACCATTCTAAGATTTGTAACATATAGGCTCCGCTATCATCTTTGAGTAAAACGATCTTGGCTCTTCGGCGTTCTTCTGATATTTCAAAAACTGGTTCATCATTGTATGCTTTCGAAAGGAAATCTACTAACTGGTCAAATGAAACATCTGGGGCATCATCAAAATTGTAATAGATACTATTGTAGGTTATGAAGTTTTTTTTGTCCTCCAGCATAGTGTCAACCTTACTAGGATTTCCTACATGCTTACGTAAAGCTGGTTCAAGTTGACTTAACGACTGGATATGCTCTACCTGATTGCAAGCAGTCAGAAAGAAAGCAGCTATAAATAACAAAGACAATATATTTTTCATGCTACGAAGTCTTAATTCACAAATGTAATAACATTTCTCAAATGGAACCCATCAAACTTGAATTTATTGTAAAAGGTGATATCGAAAAAGAACTGGCTAAAGTCAAACTCGCCATAAAAGGTGTAGGTGATGAAAGTTATACGTCCTTTACCCGTCTGTTAAGTAGCAGTAACGACGCTTTCAATAGTATGAGTAAGGATGCCCAGCGTCATGCGCTCATCTTGCAAAGATATATTCAAAAACTCCGGCAGAATGAGGCTGCACAAGAAGCCCTATATGATAAATTTAAGAAAGGTACTGTCTCCAGTGAAGAATATGCACAGGCGCAATCCCGTTTGGCTGTACAACAAGCTGAATTAAAACAACGGGCTTCTGAATTAAGCCGGACTGTTGAACGTGAAATCCAGTTGAACAAAGCCGTTAAAGGCTCGATTGACGAAAAGAGGGTTGCTCTTAATCTTCTACGCGAAGAGTATAGCAGGCTTAATAAGGAAGAACGTGAAAATGAAAAGATTGGCGGACAGTTGTTAAGTCGTATCAGGGAACTTGACCGTGAAACGAAATCGTTAAACAATGGATTGAAAGAGGTGAAAGCCTCTTCGTCCGATTTGACAGATACACTGGAGCAAATACCTGGCCCGATCGGTGATGGTGTTTCCCAATTCAAACAATTATTATCTGCAGGTAAAGCCTTTATGTCATCGGGTGTTGGCATATTTGTCGCAGGATTGACAGCCCTTTTTTATGGATTGAAAACTGCTATTGAAGGAAGTGAGCAGGCTACCACCAAAATGAATGCAACTTTTGTCTATGCTAAAAGTATTTGGGATACCCAGAAAAAGATGCTGACCGAAGCTACTGCTACTTTATATAATCTGTTTACCGGCGATTGGGAGGCAGCAAATAAAAGTGCGCAAAGGTTCAGTGAATTGCAAATGAATCAAGTCGGCTATGCAAAAGCCAGCGCTTTAGCTTCAGAAGAACAGGTCAAAATAAATAAGTTGCAGGAGAGAAACAATGGGCTTGTATTAGCAAATACAGCAGCCATTGAGCAGTATCGTACCGGATTGATGGACGTCAATAAAACGTTTGAGGAAAGAAAGAAAATTGGTCAGGAAATCTTAAAACTGGAGAAAGAAAATGCAAATCTCAAATTAGAGCCATTATCAAAGAATTACATTAATTTCATTACTGATAACCGGGATGCTTTCACTCTTATAACCAAGCAATTTCCTGAACAAACTAAATTAGCTAATGAATATTTTAACACATTAGCTGAAGGCGGTGAACTCACCCTAGGACAGCAACATGACCTGATCAATGCTATTAATGACATTACTTCCGGAATGGATCGTGTGTGGAATGATGAACAGAAAGCCAAGTTCCGTTCCTATTTTAATGAAGCTCTTGATGTAACTAAAAATTATTACAGCAGGACCCGTGAAGTATCCACTAGCCTGAGTAACATCATCAAACAACAGGCCAACGAAGTCGCCAAGGCGAACAAAAAGACAGCCTTGGAAAAGCTACAGGAAGAAGTCAAACTCTATAAAGAGCAATACGCCATCCTGTATGCCTACGAACGCAATATGGGCAAGGAGGCGGCCGACGAAGCCTTTAAAGACCTGAAGACGAAAGGAACAGACTTTATCGCCTATCTGTCGAATAAGATCAACGAGTTGAAATCGAAAACAACCCGAACAAAGGAAGAAGATATCAACCTGGGATGGCTTGAAAAAACACGTCAGGAAGCCGCTCCGAAGCTCGACGCCTCTGCCTTTAAACACTCGATCGAAGAGAAAAAGAAACTCTATAAAAAGGATATCGACGCCTATATCGAATATCTGGATAAGCTACGCAAACTCATGGATCAGGATACCAGTACCGCCGGCACCCAGAAACGTATCATCCTCGATCTTGAAATCAAAGATCAGAAGGAAGAGCGTCAGAAACAGATAGACGATACCCTTAAACAGTATGCCGGCTATACTACCCAGATGACCAGCCTGCATACGACCTATCAACGCGACATGTCACGCTTGAATGCCCTGCTGACCAAGGCCGCAACAGACGAAGAACGTAAACGTATCCAGGAAACAATCAAACTCCGGGAAGACGGTTATAAACAATCCCTGTTACAACTGGGGGTTGAAAACGAGGACTTTTATAATGTCCTGTTCGGTGGTCTTCAGGAGGTCAGCGTTAAGACACTCCGTAAAGCCCTGGAAGATGCAGAGAAGTGGATCAAAGAGTTTGAAGCGAAAACAAAAGTCGATCCCAATTCGAAAACTGGTATCGACCTGGCCAATATAAAGACACAAATCCACTCCATCAAAACGGACGTGGATAAGGTAGGTTTCGTCTCTGCCAAAGCCCCGATGGACTTCAGCAAAGGCGTCGGAACCTGGGCTACACAGTTCCAGGACGCGGCCGCCAAAACGCTCGAAAACCTTGAACAGATTGCCGATGTGGCCCATTATATTGACGAAGACTTCGGCAACGCCATGGACACTGTTGTTGGCATCGTGGGTGGTGTCAGCGATATCGCCGAAGGCGTCATGTCCGTCTTCAAAGGCGATATCGTTTCGGCCGTCAATAAGTCGATCACTGGTACTTATAAGATATTCAAGACACTGGCCGATAACGTTAAATATAACAGACAAGTCAGACGCGATTATGAAGAGGGGTTGCTTACGACCTATGACAAAGAACTGGAATACAACAGTATCCTCCGTGAACGTCTCCGGGTACAACAGCAGATCGGTGAAACCAGTCTGCAATACTTCACTCGCCTTCAGGAAGAGTTGAAAAAGCAAAAGGTTTCAGCCAACGACGAATACAACGAAGTCTGGTCTAAACTGATGGGAGAAGAATATATCTCCAAAACCAACTACAAACATGGCACCTGGTTCCGAAAGGCAAAGACCTGGAACGATTATGAGTCTCTGTCTGGAAAGACCTACGAAGAGATAGAGAAACTGTACACCCAGGATAAACTGGAGGGAGCCGCTAAAACCCTTTTCGAACGCTTGAAGCAGCTAAAAGAGGAAGGTGCCGATGTAGTCGACATGATGGACGACTTAAAGACAGAGATGAACGAAGCCTGGACAGGGACCACCTCTTCTGCCATTTCTGACAGCATCATGCAAGGATTCCTGGACGGTAAAAAAAGTGCGATCGACTACGCTGACGACTTCGAAGATTTGATGCGGAATGCCATGATGAAATCAATTCAAATGAAGTATCTGGAAGCCCCTTTGCAAAAATGGTATGAAAAGTTTGCTCAGGATTCTGAAACAGGTTTGACCTCCGATAAGATCGCAGAACTGCGTAAGGCCTATGACCAGATTATCGAAAGTGCCGCCAAGGAAGCTGAGAACCTGGAAAAGATCACCGGCATAGGCATGGCTACCGGAGAAGCAGGACGGACAGCGGTTGCCAAAGGGATAACATCTGTGAGTCAGGATAGTTTCGATGAATATTTAGGACGTGTGTATGCACTGCAATACATTACAGCCAACATAGACAAAAACGTGACAGATATCCAGCTTCAGCTTTATAAAGCAGCCGAAAAATGGATACAGATCGAAGAGAATACACGCTATTGCCGGAAACTGGAAGAAATTGAAAAGTACATGAAAGAGATGAAAAACGGCATAAGCACAATGGTTAACAACGGAGTTTTAATGCGTAAACAACAATGACAGGAGCCTTTTACATAGATGGAATAGATATTTATACTCGCTACGGTGTCGTGATCATCGAAGGTGGATATAACGACCTGTTATGTTTTCCCGCCCTCAAAGCCCCGGAATATAACGACTGGCCCGAAGAGGACGGAATAGAAGTCGATCTGGATGCGCCGATGTTGGAAGCAAAGGAGATAACGGTGTCGTTTGCCTGTAATGGCATTAATACTTCTGATTTCATCTATATTGTCAGCCAACCCGGATATCACACTCTCCGGATCGCAGAGCTGGAGAAAGAGTTCCGGTTGCGTCTACTGACACAAACAGCACTAAAAGATTATAGTCGCGCTGCTACCTTCAGCCTGAAGTTTGCCGACGACTACCCCGGTCGCTCTGAAAGCTACCCACCACCGGAAGGTAGTGGTCTTTCCCTTCCTGTTTCGGAATATGAAATAGACGATGTGCCTTTCTCAAAGTATGGTATTGAGGTCATAGGAGGATGGGATGATCTACAAAAATCTCCGACGGTCAAACAGAACCTTACCCGTTCTTTTACCACTTCCGACGGACAACTTTACGACGCGGATCATGTTGTTTTCAGCAGCAAAGAAACAACGCTTAATTGCTCTTTAAGTGCTGTTTCAATGTCAGAGTTCTGGAAGTGCTATACAGCATTCTTTAATGATTTGATTCAACCGGGAGAACGCCGACTTTATTGGGACTATACCGGGGAAGAGTACCCCTGCTACTATAAGAAATCATCCGGATTCAATGTAGCAAGCTTTTGTGATCCTGTTGTGATGGAATTTAATCTGACGTTGGTCTTTACAGTGTTCAGGATTGGTGAAACTGAATACCTGCTTTCCACAGAAACCGGAGAATTGCTGGAAACTGAAGATGGTGAATATTTAATTGATATGAAGTGATATGGGTAGAAAAAGAATAAAAGTAAGTGAATTGACACCGGCTTTCTCTTTGGCGGGCTATTATGCTTTCGGTTATAAACTGATTAATGGCCAACGAACAAGTGTAAAACTTGATTTAAGCTACGTTCAGGAGGCCTACGAAAAAACGGTTGATGCGACAGAAAAGGCTAATGAAGCTATCGCCAACACAAATAAGGCTAAAGAGGAAGCGAATGCAAAGATGGAACAAATCGAGCAGGAAGCAAATCAGAAAATAGCCGACTTGACAACCTTTGAAACCACGGCCAAAGAGCAGGAGGCAGATCGTGTAGATGCCGAAAAGAAACGAAAAGCCGAGGAAGGAATACGGAAAACCGACGAAGCAGCCCGGGTCTCTGCCGAGGAACTGCGTGAACAGGGTGAGTCGAATCGTATAGCTGAAGAGGGTAAGCGTGTGTCCGCAGAAGAAATCCGTGACAACGCAGAGCAGGCCCGCATCAGGGAAGAAGGAACCCGGAATACGCAGGAACAGGCTCGTGAGGATGCCGAAGACGCCCGTGTTTTGGCTGAGAAAAACCGCGTTACTGAAGAAGGTAAGCGCGATGCTGCCGAAGCTTTACGTAATCAGTCTGAACAGACCCGTGTTACGGAGGAAGGAAAACGTGATATTGCTGAACAGAATCGTGTAGCGTCGGAAGTTGGTCGTGGGGATGCTGAAAAATTACGTATCTCTGCCGAAACAGGACGAGATGAAGCTGAAAAACTGCGTGTATCTTCTGAGGCGGACCGAAAGACGGAAGAAGGTAAACGCGATGCAGCAGAGCGAGCTCGTGAGGATGCCGAAGCTGCTCGCGTTGAAGCCGAAAGGCTCCGTGTTCAGGAAAGCCGGGAGGCTATAGATAAAGCCGAATCCTCTGCCGGATTAGCGGACTTGGCGGCGGCTGCAGCCCAGGAGACAGCCGATCATCCGACCTACGTTGGCGACAACTATTATATCTATAAGTGGAACAAGGAGACAAAGGCTTATGATAAGACGGATATTTTTGTCAAAGGTGACGCTTTTTCGATCAAAAAGGTCTATCCATCCATCTCTAAAATGGAGGCAGACTTGAATAATCCAGAAATCAAAGAAGGCCATTTTGTTCTTATCAATACGAATAATGTAGAAGATCCTGACAATGCGCAGTTGTATATCAAAACGTATAATGAAGAGACAGGTGTTTTTTCTTATGAATTTGTGGTTGATATGTCTGGTGCAATCGGTTTCACCGGCAAGACTCCGCAGTTTTCGATCGGAAATGTATCAAAAGGTGATGAGCCTGCCGTATCGTTGTCTCCTGACGGGACAGATGCGGACGGTAATCCCAAATATAAACTGAATATCGTATTACCGAAGGGAGATACTGGTAATGTCGGTCCCATTGGTCCGGTAGGCCCAGAAGGCAAACAAGGGCCAATAGGTCCGAAAGGTGATACCGGGGCCGCATTTACCTATGATATGTTTACTCCGGAACAGCTAGCCTTATTGGTAGGTCCTGTCGGTCCAATTGGCCCGAAGGGTGAAAAGGGCGACAAAGGTGATAAAGGTGACAAGGGAGATCAGGGGATACAAGGTATTCAGGGGCCAATCGGTCCCAAAGGTGAGATCGGGGCGACTGGCGCTAAAGGGGCAACAGGGGCAAAGGGTGATACCGGTGCACAGGGTCCGCAGGGGTTGCGTGGCGAAAATGGTGTATCCTGTGATTGGCAATGGTCCGGCACTAGTTTGCGTATCTACGGTGCATCCGGATGGAGTAGCTATGTAAATCTACAAGGTCCTCAAGGTCCGAAAGGTGATGCCGGGGCTAAAGGAGCTACCGGCGCAGCAGGTGCAGCGGGAACAAATGCAACGATCACCGGTGCATCTGCGACTGTTGATGCCAATGTCGGTACGCCATCTGTTACAGTCAGTCTTGGTGGTACAGCTTCAGCTAGAACCTTTGCATTTACATTCAAAAATTTGAAAGGAGCTACCGGAGCAACGGGTGCAACCGGCCCTGCCGGAGCAAAAGGAGCCACTGGTGCGACAGGACCGGCAGGTAAGAATCTGGAATTTACCTGGAACGGATATACGTTAGGTATTCGTCAACAAGGACAGACTGCGTATACTTATTCCCAGAGTCTTCGTGGTGCGACCGGTGCAACCGGACCGCAGGGCCCGAAAGGCGACAAAGGAGATACAGGTGCACGCGGTGCAACTGGAGCAACCGGACCGCAAGGTCCGAAAGGCGATACTGGAGCGCGTGGAGCAACAGGTCCTCAAGGTCCTCAGGGGCCTGCAGGCGCATCCGGAGCAAACTGGAATGGTGGGACCGTTGGTACAAATATAATTATCAGTCGTAGTTATCCCACTCTATACTTACGTGACAGTAATAGTGAATGGCAAATTCAGAACTCACCTTCAGAAGGAGTGAATTACTGGTATAATTCAAGCCAAAAA
>ERZ827490.587-NODE-587-length-56654-cov-6.915829_pt1 | contig 56654 bp, 42 predicted proteins | sample MGYA00519770_ERZ827490 | MGnify/ENA primary metagenome ERZ827490 (study PRJEB31778, sample SAMEA3449324) | human gut metagenome | biome: human gut; feature: human-associated habitat; material: faeces | place: United Kingdom | collected 2010/2012 ...
ACACGATCCGTAATGCCAGTTTCGAAAAATACAATATCCCCGGTACGGAAAGCAAACCGGAAGAAGGCGGTGGCAGTGACCGTCCGGAAATAGAGTAAAATAATTTGCCAATGTGCTAATTTGCCAATGTGCCAATTCAGATAGCAACAGTTGGTATTCCCATTGGCACATTGGCATATTGGCACATTAAACAATCATTCACTATGGTAAAACAGGAATACATTAAACAGTATCTTTTCCCCGCTCAAAAGGCGGGGGAATGTTTCGGAATCAATCCGATCGTCATCCTCGCCCAATCGGCCATCGAAACCGGCTGGGGAGAAAGTACACTGGCAAAGGAACATAACAATTTCTTCGGCATCACCGCTTACGGACATCCAAACGCTTTCTGGAAAGGAACAAAGACCGATCTGTCGGAAAACAGCGGCCATACTTCCTTATGGTTCCGTACCTACGAATCTGCGGAAGACAGTTTTATGAACTTCGCCCGTCTGATCCACACCGCTTATCCGATAGCAGCCTCACTCAGTGCCCATCCTTCGGCTTATGCCAAAGAGATCGCTTACAGCAAATACATCAGTGAAGTGAATGGTGACAACCGAGCTGCCTACCAGAGGATGCTGGTGTCGATCTGCCGGACGATTGAAAGGATGATAGTCAATTGATTTATTCTTTATACAAAAAGGTACGATAATTCCATTAATCTGTGATCATTAATTTTCAACTTCCTCACCAGCCTTGCCCGGATCATCTTTCCCCGCAGGCAAAAGTCGGCAGCCGGTGACTGCCCTTGTCCCCATCCCTATCCTCGTCCTCTTCCTGATGGCGATCACCCTACTGTCTCTGCTGATGGAGCAGACAGAAGTGACGCTGACAACTATCGGAGCGATACTCTCGCTCTCAACCAGGGCGACTGGGGAACCAAACAACGTGTCGAACCCATAGACATCGCCGGTTACAGTCTGATGGCTGCGGGATTGATCGGCGGTCTGTACAAATTTTTTACCGCATGAGTTACGAAGAAAAGATGTAGCAAAAGGTTCACTTAGAACTATTGCTACATCCTTTTACTTATTTTACTAATATATTCATTTTTGACAATGATTGCCTATTATCCCATATATAAACTATATGAACAATATCATTTTCAACAAAATATATTATTTTATGATTAGAATGTTCTGCAAACGAACGATAACATTTACTCCTGTGAACTAACAACGGTTCTATTTTTCCAATTGTAGGGCATACTTCCAAAGTATTTACAGCCTTTATAATGCCATTTCTAAATTTATTGGCAGCTTTACTTCCCATTTCAACAAAATACCAATCAAAAATCTGCTTCATTATAGTTAAGGCTTCAATTTCCCAATGTACAGTATACATTACCAAGATTTTATAATCGTCATTGCTTCTTCATTCGTTACATATTCTCCTCGTTCGAAAGCAGCTTCTGCTTTATCTAAAATCACATTCAACTCCTCTACCGAACAACTCCCCGGACATTTTTTCATCTCTAATGTTTCCTGATGAAGCAACGTCTGTAAATATTGCCGAACTTTTTTTAAACTTTCTACGGATTTTAGACGTCTGAGACCGTCTTCAATCTGTGTTCTTTCTAATTGAATCTCTGTTGTTTTCATAATTATGTGTTTTGTAAATACGAAACAAAGGAACGAATTAAAATTCTAGAAAACAAATAAAATCTATCTAATCACAAAACGATATATAAAGTCTATTATTTCCACTCTATCGTGGAGATGACAAACTTAACATTGTTTCCACTACCCTGCAAATATCATCATCGGTGAGTGTAGGCCCGGAAGGCAAGCAAAGTCCTCTCTCAAATAACCTTTCCGATGTCCCGTCCCCATAAAAAGGTGATTGCTTAAACACCGGTTGCAGATGCATCGGTTTCCACAAAGGGCGTGTTTCTATATTTTCATCTGCCAAATGTAACCGGACATCCTCACGGGTAAATCCAGCCTTTTCGGGATCTATCAGAATACAAGTCAGCCAAAAGTTCGAATTGAAATCTTCCGAAGGATTCCGTTGTACCTCGATACCCGGCATATCCTTCAGCAACTCCGTATACAGCAGGTGTATTGCCCTGCGTCGTGCAATATGTTCATCCAACACAAACATCTGTCCTCTACCGATTCCGGCACAAATATTACTCATGCGGTAGTTATAACCGATACATTCATGTTGGTAATGCGGAGCATTTTCCCTGGCTTGGGTAGCATAAAACATAGTCCGTTTGGCCTGTTCTTCCGTCCGGCAAACCAAAGCGCCGCCTCCGGAAGTCGTGATCATCTTATTTCCATTGAATGATAAGGCCGCAAATTCTCCGAAAGTACCACATTTTTGTCCTTTGTACACTGAACCCAAGGCTTCGGCTGCATCTTCCAAAACGGGTATTCCGTAATGAGAAGCAATAGCCATAATTTCATCCATTTTTGCAGGCATACCGTATAAATGAACCGGAATAATAGCTTTCGGTAATTTTCCGGTTTTACGCAGACGGTCTTTGATCGCTTCTTCCAAAAATAAGGGACTCATATTCCAAGTATCCTGTTCACTATCTACATATACCGGAGTAGCTGACTGATATGCTATCGGATTGGCAGAAGCGGCAAAAGTAAAAGACTGGCAGATGACTTCATCGCCAGCTTGCACACCTAGTTCGATAAGGCCCAGGTGAAGGGCGGCTGTACCGGCAGACAATGCGACTATGTGTCGGTCTTCTTTAAGATAGTCTGCTAATTCTTTTTCAAATGCATTTACATTCGGTCCTAATGGGACAACCCAGTTAGTATCGAATGCTTCTTTTATGAAATCTTGCTCACGACCGGACATGTGGGCGAGAGAAAGGAAGATTTTTCGTTCTAAATAATTTGACATATAATTATCCAATATATTCTCCTGCCGTTATTCTAAATGTACTACCTGTCATCATACTCGAGCCATCGGACATCATATAGACTAAACCGTCCAAATAATCCGTTTTTTCACACATCCTACCCATCGGCAGATAAGCTCCGGCACGTTCACGAAGATGTGTTTCAGTTTCTCCTTGTGATATTCTTAATGCAACCTCACCTTCTGTCGGTGTCCAACCGAGCGTCAGATAATTGCATCGGATATGTTCTCTTGAATACTGATGGGAAATATGTTCCATCAAAATACGAAGAACTCCTTTGGAACAAGCATACGCAGCTCTATCCTTTTCGCCACCCCAAGCATGGGCTGAACCAGTCAATACAATAGAACCACCACCATTCATACGCATATATTTAATGGCTTGCTGACAGCAGAAGAAACAAGATTTGAAGTTGATGTCCATTACCTTGTCGAAAGTGTACTCATCACAAATATCCAGAGGTGAAACGGGAGTAACACCCGCATAATTGAAAAAGCCATCTATTCTGTTAAATTTATTATAGGCTTCATCCATCAAATTCTTACAATCCTCCACATTTTCAAGATTTGTATGGACAAAAAGTCCTTCCGTACCATAAGTTTTCATCAAACGAATAGACTTTAAGGCAGACTCTTCATCTCTACCTCCAATAACCACTTTTGCCCCCTGCCTGGCAAATTCCTCAGCGGCAGCTTTGCCCACACCTTTTGTTCCACCGGATATGACAATCACTTTACCCAACAATTTCTGTTCTGACATAACAAATCTCTTTTTATAGCCCCAATGCCTTAGCAACATTGAATCCGTTCAACAACAAATTATTTCCTTGTTCATCAAGCACTTTAATCTTCTGCTGATATTCGTTGATAGCGGCAGCTAAATCTTCCTTAGAATCACAAATAAGATAAAGACGAGTAAAAACCTGTTTCTCATTACCAATCCAGTCCCTGGGTATCTCATCTCCTTTATACAACCTTTGAGCATTGGCAACCACACGTCCATCAGCTTCAAGCTCATCCAAACCTTCAATTTTCGCAATCTTTCCTTGCTTCAACAAGAACCATACAGTAGCAGCAAACTTCCCTTTCATATATGGATCCTCTTTGTATAAATCTACATTCTCTCCTTCACCTCCAGTCAAGGCAAAACGAACCAACATTTCCCGCTGATCATAACCATAAATAGACTTCAAAAGAAGGTGTGGAGCTTCTCCTTGAAGACGGAATCCCGTATCATATACATAAAACTCTCCATCCTCATAAAAACCTGAAAGCATAAGAATGCCATTTTTGATACCAATCTCTTTGAACATACGGACCGCATTGAAATGCATACGCTTCATATATTCATTCATATGTTTAGAAGGATAAGTTCCCCCTAAACAAACACGGCTCATTCCCGGTTGTTCATCAGTTGTATAGCGATCATAAATACAAGAGGCGCTACAATATCCATCCTTGAATGTATAATACATGCCCATATCTTCCACTCCATCCATATAACGCTCAACGATAAAGCGCTTCTTAGGACTACAATTCAATGCCTTTTCGACAGCGGCCTTGAGTTCACTCTCTTTATAAACAACAGTCATACCTACACCACCTCCATTGTCAACAGGCTTCACCATCACCGGATATTTAATTTTTGCCACATCTGATGGTTTCATCTCTGCATCCAAATAAAATTCAGGTATTCCATGAATTCCATAACTTTCACAAGTGGCTTTAAATACATCCTTGAATGAGAACACATCCACAATACGCTGAGTAGCATAGCACGGAAAATCTAATGCTTCACAAACCTTACAGTAAGAAGGAACAAGAATATCTGCCACGCCTACAAGTACGCCATCCACTTGTTCTTCTCGAGCCAATGCGATAAGTCCTGGAACATCCATTCCATCAACATCAAATGATTTCCAAGCGTATTTCTTAGCATCATCCGTGTGACGAGCACTTGTTACAATAGTCTTTACTCCCATCTCATTAGCGACTCTAACTAAAGCGGAAGTTTCGGGATTTCCCCCCAAGATAAGAAGTTTCTTACCTTCAAATTCTTTCTCCATATTACTACTGGTATGTATTAAATTAAATTTATTAGTTTTTTCCATTAAATCCTTCCATCGTTGCCGATGTAGTAGAATTTATATCTTCACGAAATAGTACTTTCTTAATAGTAAGAAATATCACCTTGATATCTGTCATCAACGAAACATGATCCACATACCAAACATCCAATTCGAGTTTCTTTGTCCAACTAATAGCATTACGTCCATGACATTGTGCCCACCCTGTAATCCCTGGACGAACTTCATGACGACGAGCCTGTTCCTTACTATATAATGGTAAATATTTGACTAATAATGGACGAGGACCTATTAACGCCATATCGCCTTTTAGTACATTAATTAGTTGAGGTAATTCATCAATTGAAGTAGAACGAATAAATTTACCGATCTTCGTCAAACGTTTCTCATCTGGTAAAAGGTTTCCTTCGGCATCACGCTCGTCCGTCATAGTTTTGAATTTGATTATTTTGAATATTTTGCCATTTTTACCCGGACGGTTTTGTAAAAAGAAAACACCGGCTCCCTTGTTTACGAAATGTAACCATATAGTTATCAGAAGCAGTATCGGACAGATCACGACCAATACACAGAACACGAGAATAAAATCAATTATCCTCTTAAAAAAAAGGCCATACATATTTAATAATTATTACAGCAGATTAAGAAACAGAATCCACGTTCCATACATCCAACTCAAACTTTCGTTTCCAACTGATATCATTACCCATTTACCTGCGCCCATCCTGTAATTCTCGGACAACCTCATGACGTCGGAACTGTTCTTACGAGATCTGATTTCATTACACCATTACAGTGATTTATTCCATATTAGTTATTGAACCATACATCGCTTCATATTTAGGCAGACACCAGTTAGCCAATTTCTTTGTCTGTTTAAAGAAGAATACCATCCAATCACGGCTGCTTTCACTGATACTTTCCTTGTACAAAGCCCAACCTACATAATACCAGTTATGAATTGCTGCATAAGCCATCCAGTGAAGATGCTCTTTTTCTGTAGCTGGACGTCCAAAATAAGCCTCAAGAATATCTAATATTTTAGGTTCATTCACATCATATTCCAATCCTGCAATTACACGACCAAAGTCATATCCTGGATCATTATAACCGGCAAACTCCCAGTCTATGATATCCAGTGTATTTTCCGTAAGTAGAACATTGTCAATATTAATATCGTTATGGCACATCGTGTGCTTTACCCCATCCATATCTGCATATTTTTGAAGTCTTCGCATCATAGACCATTCAGTTTCAAATACTTTAAACAGATCTCCTTTCATTTTAGAAGCCTCATTAAAAAGTCGCTCTGTTTGATAAATCGGATCATAATCATACTCTTCACTATTCGGAAGATTATAACCTTCCTCATGAAACGCACGTATTTTTTTCGCAATACGTTTCATAAGTTCAACATCCTGATAATAGACACCATACAGGTCAACACTGTTTTCACGAAATTTGGATATTTTCATTCCTGTCTCATCAATATAAACATACGTATCGTCCGAATGTGCTTTCGCAGCAAGTTTTTGCGCCACACACTCATTCTTGCGGTATATAAAAAATTGGGTACTGTCTCCCGGAAAACGGAAAATATATCGCTCACCTCTAACCATAAAAGTAAACAGGATGTTACTTAATCCTTTCTGTAGAATAACAATGTCACGAATTTCATCTTTCGTACAACGAAGTACTTCACAAATTGTAGAATTGATTTTATTACTTACACTATCAAGGAATAATCCATCAATATTCTGAATTTCCTGAATCGAATCAAATTCAAAAAGGAAATCAGATGGATATTCCCGAACATACATATCCAAATCTTCCGCATGGCGGTTCACAAATTCCTCCCAGAAAAGGGAAGAAATCCTGAAATCATCTATTTCCTCATTAAGGTATCTTACAAACCTATACGAAAACTCCCTGTCCACATAAGCGTGTCCATATATGCACTCTCCTATTTTCCCACAAGAATAAATATTAGTAATACGTCCTGAACTGTTTTTTTTAACAACCAACTCATTATGGGCATCTTCTTTATAAACTGTCGCATGAAAAGAATTATATTCATACAGAGAGAAAGGATTTTCTTCAAAATAATTATCGCAATTACAAATGTATGTAGAGCCTAAAAAATCTTTTGCAATATATAAAGAATATATATTGTTTTTCTTAAGATCCGGGGTAATTTCCAAATTCACTCCCCACTTATCAGCAAGAAAAAAATAAAGCTCCTGCTTATATCCGATTACAACCGTAATATTGTCAATACCAACCTCTTTCAGCTGACGAATCTGCCGTTCAATTAAAGTCTCTCCATTTTTAACAAAAAGACCTTTCGGCATAGAATAAACAGATTTAGCAGTAATATCCAAACCACCAGCAGCAAGAATAACAGCATTTTCAACTTTTAGAGGTGCTATTTCTTTCATAGCATCCTCTGTTACCTTATTATCCGTCAAATAACCTTTAGACTCAAGGGTAACAAGCAATTTACTCACTTCCTCTTTTGACTTGAATACATAGTAGCGAACATTATCATACACAGAAGCAGCAACGTCCGTTCCTATATTTTCTCCTAACTTAAGTAACGTTCGAACAATCTCAAATTCCTTGTAGTTAATCATTATTCATTTTCCTCCAAATTAATTTTACCTTCTTCGTACATTTTCAAAAGTAACCAGCCTTTAAACGTATTGATATCTTCTGGATATGTAATCTTACAAATATTATTCGTACCCTTTGAAAAGAAAACCCTCTTTCCAAGAGCAAAATATAGGGATGTCGTATGCGGCTCAAGGTCACTTAGAATATTTTTTTCTGCAGCGACCTCATATGCGTCACAAAGCTCACCAAATTTAAAAGTCCATGGATTCGCAAATCCCTTAATAGTCTCCCGTAGAATTGGTTCAACAGAACTTTCCTCACTATCCGTAACATCCTTAATACAGGTACACATTACCATATCCTCAGAGGCAATCGCATTACCACGCTCTTTACACACACGAATGCTATCCTCAATTACTTCATCCGTAGTCATCGGCGAAACTCCAAAACTGATAACTACAATATCATCTCTGGAAAGTTTACCTTTAAGATTGAAAATACCATTCATCGTGGACTCTTGAAATGTAGAACCACCTGTTGTGAGCCATTTTGTTTTGTCCAAATGATACTCATCCACAATTCGTTTCACCTCGTTAAGCCAATCCTTATGACACACGATCTCAATAGCGTCGATACTACAATTGTTTTGAAAAACTTCAAGAGTATAGGCTAATATTGGTTTCCCAAACACATCTATGAATTGCTTCGGTATATTGGTCCCGATCCGTGTACCTGTACCACCTGCAAGTATAACAGCTATGTTCATTTTACTATTTCTTGTTTACTCTCAGTATTTCACCCCATAATTTGCCGCACAATATTCCTTATACGGAGCATCCGGCGCAAATATAATATCATGCTTTCCTTTTCGCTTCTCTATTGGAGGAAACTGCATGTAATCACCGTATTCAGTTCTCAGTATTCTGTCATAACCAACTGGAACAGGAAGAGTAATCATATTTTCAAAAGGCATATCAACAGTCCTCATAAAATCTTCCTTCTCCCAGATTACATGTCGAATATCTTTTGCTATTGGATCAGCAAGTAACGTAAGAGTAACCTTATTATATTTATCCCATGTATGCCTAGAATTCTGCCTTTCCAGCCACCTATACACAGCCAGATAATTAATTCTAAACATACGTAAGAACTTACGTAGAATATTAGCTGTTGTACTAGTATTAAACTCATTTACATATGTATTGCAAATAGTTGAGACTATTCGCATTGGGAATCGACGTAACTTATATCGAAATAAGCTGTCTTCACAACCTTCTAATGGAAGAATGTCTATTGCTACACCATTATTCAGGCGTTTACTCATACAAGAGATTCTATTACCTGTGGTATCACTATTTCTTAAACTCAGCCAAGTCTGATAACAATCTTTATCTGTCAATGGAGACTGTAAAAAATAAGGATTATCTAGCTCTTTTGGACAAATTTCCATGAATTTATCATAGTCTTCCCTAGGCATTGCAACGTCAATGTCATCATCCCAAGGAATAAAACCTTTATGCCTAATAACACCAATCAGTACCCCTCCTATAGGATACCAGCGTAAATTATGCTTTTTGCACACCCGATCAAATACCTGTAAAAGGTCAAGTTGAATCCACCACGATTTTTTTATCATTTCAGAGACAGGCCAACCATCTCTAATTTCTGGTTTAACAAAATTCTCATCATATAACATAAATATTCCTCCTATTATTTAATTCATAGATAAGCACTCAATTAGAGCATACTCCTTAATTAAGGCACCTGATTATATCGTAAGTACTCACTTGACGATATGCTTCATTATCGCTTTATATGTATGTTCGGTTGTGTAATTATTCAAAAAGAATCGGTAACCATTTTCTCCCATTTGTCGCATATCCGAAACAAGCATCTTATCTATAGCTTTGACGAATGTTTCAACAGAATCACTTGGACAATAGACTCCATATCCATTCTCCTCTGCCAATACTCCTATATCGCAATTGGGATCTGTAGCGGCAATAATAGGTTTACGTTCCATCAAATAAGGCAATAAACGATTAGGGTAATTGGGAATAGTAAAACGGTAATCCAAAAAAATTAGCCCTACATCACAGACTTTGACCAACTGGTCATAATCATCTTTGGGTAAACGTCTAAATAGAGACACAGCCTTGGGTTTCCGCTCCCGCATAAAAGCCTCCAACTTTGAATACTCCGTACCATCACCCACTATTACAAAATAGCTGTCTATCCTGTCTTTCACAGCTTCCAAACACTTTATAAGGAAAGGAATACCTTGCGGTTTTCCCATATTACCTCCATAAATAAAAATAGGCTTATTTATAGGCAATCCATATTTTTGTCGGATATGATCAGTAACCCCATACTCAACGGAAATCTCGGAAGGGATATCATAAGAGTTGGGGGCTATCTCCACCACAGCCGGATCAATCTCTGGATTATGTTCTATCACGTACTTCACATTCGCCGGACTCATACAGCCGATATAATCCGAGATTCGGTATAAATCCTTCTCCTTTTTCCGGAATAACCGGTAAAGGACCCCTTTCAAACCATCCTTGGTCAATATTCCTAAATCCACCGCATTTTGGGGAAAGATGTCCTTCAGCAAAAGATAACTCACTGCCTTCGGATTTCGCTTCTTGGCATACCGGATCACTTTTGTAAAAGTAATCGGCGGAGTGGAATAGAGAATAATATCAAACTTGACCTTTCCAAAATACTTTTCCAACCCCAACTTGAATTGTCTCTCCAACGTCACCTGTCCCAATCCTTTTTCAATCAGATTCGTTTTAGTGACATTCAGTGTCTTAACACCCAATAAATGTACCCGACCTTCATGCTTCACCTCTGTTGGTAGTCTTAATCGCCGCTCCCTAGGATAGACAACATATACCTCATGTCCCTCGTCTCGGAATTTCCGTATCAAGTCCGTGTAAATACCACTTGTCTCTATATTTTTTAAACCTGACGACATCGTCAGAAACAGAACGTTCATAATCACTCCTTCCTCCACACCATCTTGTTTACCACACCCGTATAACTCTGAATAAGCTTCACCACCTTAATAGATACAATCTCATCAGTATAATTAGGCACAGGCAAACCGTTATCGCCATTCAGGTTCATCTCAACGGCTAGATCCACAGCTTGCAACAGGTCATGGGTATTAATACCCGCCAAAATGAAACACCCTTTGTCCAACGCTTCCGGACGCTCAGTAGAAGTACGGATGCAAACAGCCGGAAAACTATAACCTACGCTCGTAAAGAAACTGCTCTCTTCCGGTAGTGTACCGCTATCCGAAACGACACAAAAAGCATTCATCTGCAAGCAGTTGTAATCATGGAATCCCAAAGGATCCTGACGAATCACCCGCTTATCCAACTGAAAACCATTCTTCTCTAACCGATTCCTACTGCGAGGATGGCAACTGTAAAGGATAGGCATATCATACTTCTCTGCCATGGCATTGATGGCCGTAAAAAGGGAGGTGAAGTTTTTCTCGGTATCGATATTCTCCTCTCGATGGGCACTTAACAGAATATACTTACCCTTCTCCAAGCCCAAACGCTGATGCACATCGCTCGCCTCAATCTCGACCAAATTTTCATGTAACACCTCTGCCATTGGTGACCCGCTGACATAGGTACGTTGCGGAGCTACACCGCTAGCGTTCAAATAGCGACGGGCATGCTCGCTGTAGCAGATATTCACATCACTGGTAATATCCACGATACGGCGGTTGGTTTCCTCCGGCAGACACTCATCAAAACAACGGTTTCCCGCCTCCATATGGAAAATAGGAATATGCAAACGTTTCGCACCGATCACGCTCAAGCAAGAGTTGGTATCCCCTAATACCAATACAGCATCCGGCTTGATCTCCACCATTAGCTTGTAGCTCTTATCGATGATATTGCCCATCGTAGCACCCAAGTCATCGCCTACGGCATTCAGATAAACCTCGGGATCGGCCAATTTCAAGTCCTTGAAAAAAACCCCATTCAAGTTGTAATCGTAATTCTGCCCGGTATGAGCCAATACGACATCAAAATAGTTACGACACTTATTTATTACCGCCGCTAACCGGATAATCTCCGGACGGGTTCCCACAATAATCAACAACTTCAGTTTTCCGTTATTCTTAAATGCAGCCATAATCTTTCTTATTTTACAGGTTCAAAATAAGTATCAGGACGGTCTGGATCAAAACTTTCGTTTGCCCACATCACAGTCACCAAATCCTCCGTATCGGAAAGATTTATGATATTGTGCGTATAACCAGGTAACATATGTACCGCCTCGATCTTCTCTCCACTCACCTCAAACTCAATTACCTCATTCGATCCAATCTTACGCTCCTGTATCAAGCCATGACCGGAAACCACAATAAAGAACTCCCATTTGGTATGGTGCCAATGCTGACCTTTTGTGATACCGGGCTTAGAGATATTGACGCTCACCTGTCCACAGTTTTTGGTACGGAGCAGTTCGGTAAAACTACCACGAGCATCCACGTTCATCTTCAACGGAAAGGAAACTTTCTCCTTGGGCAAATAACTTAGGAAAGTACTATATAACTTCTTAGCAAAACTGCCATACGGAATTTCTGGTAAGACCAACGTAGCGGGCTGACTCTTGAACTCCTCCAGCAAACGCACAATCTCACCCAGTTTCACCTTATGCGTGATCGGGACAGCGCAATAACGTCCCCCCTCGGTCAATACAGTCTCTACTCCATCAAACTCGCAACGATGCTCCTTCCCCCTCAAGGCAGCGATCATCTCCTCCACCAAGTCATCGATATAAAGCAGTTCCAATTCTACCATAGGATCGTTCACCATGATAGGCAAGTCGTTCGCTATATTATGACAGAAGGTAACCACTGCACTGTTATAGTTCGGGCGACACCATTTACCGAAAAGGTTCGGAAAGCGGTACACTAATACCTTAGCACCAGTCTCCTTGCCATATTCGAACATCAACTCCTCACCCGCCTTCTTACTCTTACCATATTCGGAAGTACCGAAACGTCCTGCCAACGTAGCCTGGATAGAGCTGGAAATCATCACTGGGCAGTTATTATGATGTATCTTCAAGGTATCGAGCAGCGTAGATGCAAAACCAAAGTTGCCTCGCATAAACTCCTCTTGGCTTTGCGGACGGTTCACTCCCGCCAAATTGAACACAAAGTCACAATCACGACAATAAACCTCTAACTCTTCCGAAGTAGAATCTATATCATATTCATAGACAGCACTCACTGTCAAGTCGCCATAACATCTCGCCTTCCCCTCCTGAATATTCCTCAATTGGGATACTAGATTCCGCCCCACGAATCCTTGGGAACCGGTAACAAGAATTTTCATTACAATATCTGTTCTTTTGTATTACTTACTCACTACGGATTTCACGACCTTTGGAGCCAGACACTAACCCCAGATCCTCTTGGATAAAACGTAAGCGCATCAACTGCTCTTTCATGCCCTCCACATCCAGACGAACGGTATTATGACTATGATAATCCTCGATAGTAGAAACCTCCTCGTTACCCTCGGTAAAGAACTTATCATAATTCAAGTCACGGTTATCACAAGGGATACGATAATAATTCCCCATATCAATCGACTTTGCCATCTCCTCACGAGTCACTAACGTCTCATACAGTTTCTCGCCATGACGGGTTCCGATCACTTTCACCTCGGTCTCCCCATACTTCGGATTTACCTTAGTATAGATCTCCTTCAAAGCCATAGCCAAGGTAGAAAGTGTAGTCGCAGGAGCTTTCTGCACAAAAAGATCTCCATTTTCTCCATGGGTAAAAGCATAAACCACCAAATCCACCGCATCATCCAGTGTCATCATAAAGCGCGTCATCTCCGGATCAGTGATGGTTATAGGCTTACCATCCATCATCTGTTCCACCCACAAAGGGATCACGGAACCACGAGATGCCATCACATTCCCATAGCGAGTACAGCAAATCGTAGTCTTGGCATCCTTACCCAAGGCACGCCCCTGAGCAATCGCAACCTTTTCCATAAGCGCCTTGGAGATCCCCATGGCGTTTATTGGATAAGCCGCTTTATCCGTGGAGAGCACCACCACATTACTAACCCCATGAGCGATAGCGGAAAGCAGTACGTTGTTCGTTCCCTCCACATTTGTACGAACAGCCTCCATTGGGAAAAACTCACAGCTTGGAACCTGTTTCAAGGCTGCAGCAGCGAACACATAGTCCACTCCATCCATCACAAAATCCACCGCCTCCCGCTGGCGCACATTCCCAATAAAAAACTTCACCTTATGAGCCACCTCCGGGCGTTGTGCCTGCAAGAAATGACGCATATCATCTTGCTTCTTCTCATCACGAGAGAAGATACGAACCTCCTTGATGTCGCTATCCAAGAAACGACGAAGTACGGCATTCCCGAAAGAGCCGGTACCGCCTGTGATCAACAGGACTTTGTCTTTAAAAATTGACATGATTGTATTTAGCTTAGGACAATACAAATCTATTTCCTTACTCGTTTTTCTTTTCCTAACGCAAACATTATTTTCACGCCAAGATTAATCAGCCAGCGACTCCCATGCTTATATTCACAACCTCTCATAAAAGGCATATTGAGATAGGATTGTAACTCTGACTCCGATATACGTAAGAATTCAGCTACCTGTTTAAACATCTCACAGCCTTCCTCTTCCGTTACTGAGGGATTGGATAATCTTTCCAATGCCTGTTCACGAGTCATCTGCCCCGTCACAACAAGGGAGGATAACTGATGATTACGTACATCATAGCCAAAACGTTTAGGGTACCACCAAGCCTCCAAAAATTTTGTTATCAAACTCTCAAAATGCTTTTGTGGGTACGCAATATATCCATATTCATCAAAAAGAGTCCTCTTGATAACTTCATAGTTATATGGTATAAGATTCAAAGGTTTTACCACCTTAATTCCTTTTATATAGGGTAGCCAAATCTTTCTGCGATAGGTATTCGTAAACGTATAATTTTTCAATGGTGAGGGTGAATGTTTTTCCAAAATATCATTCAGAAATACAGTATCTGTCGTACTCCCCCCATATACAGCTCCCCAATACGCAGGATTAGTATATACCTCGGTTGATATGTTTTCACCATTGAGAATATACTTAATACCATTATCTACAGCATACTGCTCAACCATTTGCACAAAAGCATGATCCTGAGGTATATCCAAACAAGCCAAGCCAGTACGGAACATGGCAAGTTGGAAATTACGCATATCTTCCCGATCAATCTTCGCAATCTTTAAATCAACCTCTAACTTATTGCATATAGCATTAATATTTTGAACACCAAGCGGTAAATCAAAACCCGAATCCACGTGAAAAACAAGAGGACGTAGCCCCCATTCCTTAACGGCCATATGTAGAACATAGCTAGAATCAAAACCACCGGACAGACCAATAAGGCAATCATATTGTTTCCCTTTTCCCGCCTTTTTGATTTTTGTCAATAGTACCTCAAGTTCTTTCTCATGCCCTCGACCATGGTTCCAATGAGCCGCAACCGTTTTTTCATACATATTACAACGCTCACACTTTCCATTAGACTCAATTATCATGGATGGATCTGACTTTGTGTCCATAACACAATGAGTGCAAATCTGATACGTTTTTTCAGTCTTATTTACCATAGCTATTTATTTCTAGTAATAAATTTCCACATATACTTTCTTAGATAAAGATGAATAATTGAAATCAAAAAGATAATTCTAGAATTAATTTTTCTTATAATATTTCTTTTAACAATACTAGCATTTTCACCATGCACTTTATGCAATAAAGAACAATATTCTAAATGCAAATTAGAACAACAAATATTAGCAGCAAAAGCAATCCATAAATCATGAGATTCTATATAAAAAGGAAAAGGAAGTATGATATTTTTCAATTCATATCTAAAAGCCATAGCACAACCATAATATGAACGTTTTTTCAAGAATATTCCAAAAATATTCCTGATATACCTATTAGAATCTAACGAATGTAGCATAGGAAATAATGTACTACAAGTATTACCATCTCCATCTATACAAGAAAAGAGTGTAGAAACTAGTAATACATTAGATATATCTAAAGCATCTTTCATAGTTTTCATACGTCCCGGACACCAAATATCATCTTGATCTGATAAAAAAATATACTCTCCACAAGCTAACGATATAGCTTTCTCAAAAGTCTTATTCACTCCTAGATTCTCTGAATTACAAAAAATCCTTATTCGTGTATCACTATAAGCTCGAATTAAATCTACTGTGTTATCTTTAGAGCAATCATCTACAATCACAATTTCATCATTATGTGAAATTTGATACAATATAGAATCCAATTGTTCACAAACAAATCTAGCTCCATTATATGTCGCCATACACACACTGATTTTCATCTCGGATAAATTTTTATTAAATATAAAGTAAGACAATTCAACAAAACCAAAGTTGGATGCATTAATAAAGGATTTCCAATAGAAGGAAACATATATCCTAAAGATGAAAAAACTATAACAGATTCAATATTTTTACTCTTCCAGAGTATACATATGGATCTAAAAAACATGTATGCCCACCCCCCAAACAAAAAAAGTGAAAAAACACCAAACTTATGAATTAAATTAATATATGTCAATTCGAAACCATAAGGAGCATCTTGTGAACGTACAATTCCAGAAATAGTTGCTCCCAATCCTTTACCCCAAAAACTTAAATCATCTAACATATAATATAATTGATCATATCTAACACTACTTCCACTTGCTTCCGAAGAAAATAAGTTCTCTACTAATAGCCAATAATCTAAAAAATATAGTAATACAGAAAAAAATATCAAAATAAAAGAAGAGATAAGAATAGAGGCATTCATTTTAAGCCGAACAATAGCGCGAAATAGTACAATTATTGTTATTCCTCCTAAAATGATCAAACAACCTAAAATAAAACCTTTGGATGCAGTAATAATACATAATGAAAATATAGATAGTAATAGAAAGAGAAAAGAATAACTACTCATCCAGTTTGTTTTTTTCAAATTTGAAATAAAAGAATAGTAAGAATAACCTAATAATGGATATACAATAGTAGCTGTAGTAAAATACATCACTCTCAATTGTCCATCAGGAGTCACATATGCATTATTTTCATAAAAAGGAATATTGAGCCCTCCAATAAAAGAAATAAAACCTAAAATAGAATATAAACATATAAATAAACTTGCATTCAAAATTATTAATTCAATTTCATTTTTTGATATCCTAAATAAAGACAACATAAAATAAAATAAATAACAAATCATTCCAGCAAAATTAGCAACAATATAAGTAATATTATTATCTAAAATAATTCCTCTAATAAAGCCATACAACCAAACCAAAAAGAAAAACAAAGCAATATAATCTTCAATTTTATTTGAAAAATAAAATTTCATTTTCAATCTAACAATTCTAATTGAAGATAAAAAAAGAAGAATAAAGAAAAACATATAACCAGCATTTGTTGAAAATCCAACAGAGAGAGAAAGTAATAACACTATTAAAAACAAAGATCTCATATAAACAAATCAAAACAATATTATCTCAATCGTTTCAAAATCACACAAATACGATAATATAAGTAAACAAATAAATTCATATTAATAATTTTATTTACAACAGAATACCTATTTATATTTTCCTTCATTGAATGTAGCATATTCAGTATTGGAAAATGATATTCAGCAGCACCTAAGACATTTTTTTCATGCTGCCTATATAAAGTCATTTTTTCATTAATAGGATAAATAACTCCTTTATTAGCTAAGACACACATTGCAATCCATGAATCATGCATACACATACATTTATTCCTTAAAGAGACAAGCTTAGCCTTTTCATTTATCATCATAGTACATCCTGTAACGTAATTCAAGACTTTCAAATAATTTGAGTTGTTAACTAACTTTTCAAGTTTAGAATAAAACCAAAATGATTTATTTATAATATTCAAATCGGAATCTACAACAACTAAGTCGGAAAAGATTAGCACAGGACTATCTACAGGCTTCTCTTGCATCGCTATATATGTTTTTTCTATCTTATAAGGTAACCATACGTCATCTTGATCACAAAACATATAATAATCAGCATTCACTTGTTCTAGAAGCCACATAAAGCTTTGAGCTGCTCCTCTGTGAACAATAAGATCTGGTAAATATATTATATTTTCATATTGGTCACAATATTGATTAATAATAGCTATTGTTCCATCTGAAGATCCATCATCATGAATATATAAAGTCCAATCTTCATATGATTGATTAATTATAGAATTAAGTTGTTCTATAAGAAACTTTTCACCATTATATGTTGCAAGTAAAATTGCCACCATACAGATTTACATTTTACAAAGTTTATTATACAAATATTTTTGTATCTTGGGTATATCACCCCAAATATCAAAAAAAACAAATACTCTAACAAAAAAATAATATAATCTACGCATAATAAAAGATTCCATCTTACAAATAAAATATTTTATAACAAGAGTAATTGGCATATTAATTTTCACATTTGATTTATCTATTCTAGCATCGATATTGAGCCCTATTGACAAACATGTTTTTTTCAAAGAATAAGAATCATTCCATCCATATTTTTTATATTTAAACTCTTTAGTTCCAAGAGCCACAGCCATCTCCGGATTGTCAATCAAAGACTGTACTTCTTTATAATTCAAAGCATCTACCGAAAATTGAAAATCTAACAATTTCAATACTCCATCAACCACCAGAAAGTTATCAGGTCGTATATCTCTGTGAACAATATGCGATTCATATAAAGACTGATAAATCTCTCCCATTTGTTTCTGAATTTCTAATTTTTCTCTTATACTTGCGTATTTTAGATAATCAGATAACTTAATCCCATCCAAATATTCAAATACAACTAAAGAATGTTCTCCATCATTCAAATAAAATAGTGGAGATAAAAAATACTTTGAATTATAAGTAGATATCTTTTTTGAATAAAAATATTCATTCTCACAAGATCCCTTCACTCCTCCATATTTGATAAAAGTTTTTAACCCATCTAAATATCCTTTAAAATAAACATACCCACTATCAGTATAATTACCTATTAAACAAGGTTGAATGTCCTGAATTGGAGTATTATTCTTCAAATAATTACAAGCACATTCTAATCCAACTACCTTCTTTGAATAAAAACAATGCCAATCTTCTTCTACTCTCGAAAATTCATATTTATTTTTACTCATGAATTTAATCAATAAGTCATAATACAAATCCATAGGATATGTATAATTATCTATATCATAGATATTATCTAACTTCAATTGATAAAATTCTTTTTCTAAATATGGCAAATAATCAGATGATATATGACTTTTATGAATCAGACAATGATAAATTAGTGCATAAAAATCATTCTCAATATCTAAACAATACACTCCTCTCTTCATAATTCTATATTGTAACATTCTTTTATGCCACAAATATGTATGATATGGTAACTTTGTTTCCCATAAATCAAATATATAGACTTTCCCATTAATCATCACCTTTACTTTAGGACGAATAGGGAAAAAACAAATTTGAGAACCATTCAATAAATAAACTACATTTTTATAATCTTCTATCAACAAGTCAATATCTAAATGTTTTTCTAAAACATTATCTGTGAATAAATTCTCAAATCCCCTTAATATTACATAATCTACTGTATTATTGAGTACGTAAAATAACTCTTCCAAATTTTTCCATGTTTCTGTTCCTGATAGATTTCTTTTTACCTGCTTAATTTCATTATCCCAAGAACGAATAGCAATACTCAAATAATCATTATAATTTATACCTAATAGTAATGTTATATCATGATTTGTTTCTTGAGTATTATTTGTAGCATGAATTTTATGTCCTCCGCCTGTCCATTTACGATATTTCGTTTTTAAATCAAACATTTTTATATTGACATTTTCTTCACCATGACTTGTTTTTCTCATTTCATAATGAGGAGTATCGTCCCACACTAAAATAAGAAGAAACTTACCGCAGCCACATTCTTTCTCTTTGAAAGAACGATTAGGTAATTTCACACCATAAAAACGAGTAAAATTCTTTGCAACATAATCACGTGACCACTCTATCTCAAAACATTCCAATATTTTAAGATTCTGTTTAATATCATTTAATATATTATCCTGCAGATATCTTGCTTTTTCCCAAATAATCAACAAATGAAGTTCTCCCTTCATATTCATTTTCTATTTAATATAATATTATATACTTCTACAAAAGAAATATCCTTTGTTACTATGGCTAATAGAGTATAACTTAATATACCGACACTAACACCCACTAAAATTTTCAGTAATGGAGATACAATAAAAAATATAGTAATAAACATAATTCCTCCCATTAATAATGACTTAATAAATATGGGATAGATAACTTTAAGCTGTTTAATTAATCCATAGCCCAATAATTTATCTGTTTGATTAGCATTAATTAAAAAAGCGACAAGTGCATATACAGTTGTTCCCCAACAAATCCAATACATACCTAATTGCACTGTAATAAACACAATTATAAAACCTATCATTTTTTTCAAAATACCTGTTTTCAAAATAATATCAGAACGTCCTTTTACAATAATAAGATTCAAATTAATTAGTGTTAAAGGTATCCACAACATTCCAAAAGATAATATCTGTAAATAAGGCACACATGACATCCATTTTTCACCTAGTAATACATATATTATTGAGGAAGACAATACTATAATCGATATCAGAAATGGATATATAAAGAACAACGAAAAAGCAAATATTTTTTCATAAGCACCTAACAATTTAATATTATCATCCTGTAAAGGAGATAATACTGGCAGACTGACTTTCAAAACAACCTGTTGAAGAACAGATTGAGGAACAAACACAAACTGTTGACTCCTCACATAATAACCGACATCTAATGTTTTATAATATTTCCCTATAATCAATGCATAAATATTATCATATATAATATCTATAAATGAAATCAATAGCATTTTTGAACCAAATGAAAAAAGAGATTTAAAAGATTGTATAGAAAAACGAAATAAGGGCCTCCATTTGGATACGCACCACAATAATATCATCCGAATAAAAGCACAAAGAACATTTTGAACCACCAAGGCCCATACGCCTAAGCCATAATATGCCATTACTATACCTACTATTCCAGACAACGCCAGTGAAATTGAATTAGCATAAAATTGAAGCTTAAAACATAATTCAGACGTCAATTTAGATGTTTGAGCAATAGTCAACGAGTTTATAAATAGAGTTATCCCGTAAACTCGAGTGATATTTACTAAAGCCGGCAAATTATAAAAACTGGCAATAAATGGAGCACAAATATATAAAAGTAAATATACAAACAAACCTACAACAACATTAAAATAAAAAGCCGTAGAATAATCTATATTTGTTTTTTCTTTGAGTTGTATTAAAGCTGTTCCAAATCCACTATCTAGCATTGCAGAACCCAAAGAGATAAAAATGGTTAACATCCCCATTATTCCATATTCCGACGGAGAAATTAAACGAGCAACAATAATACCTATAGCAAATTGAAGAATTTGTATTCCTACTCTTTCCAAAGCAGTCCATTTTACAGCACTTATGGCTTTACTCCTTAATCCTCCCACAAAAAATATATTAAGGAGTATGTATTAACCATTTCCCGTAGAAGTCGTTCCATAAAACAAGCTTGCATAATTTATCTATTTAGATTATTTATCCAATTTTTCATACTCAGAATTCTTACTTACGAACTCCGGCACAATTGATTTCATCACTTTCACAGCTTCCAACTTTTCTACTCGAATAGATAGATCTACCAAGCGTGTAATAAGTATTGATATATCCATAAAATCATATTTTCTCACTTTTGCACGAAAGATTTTAGCATTGTTAGTGGGGAGAGTATTTTCTTTGGTTGCCAGCAACTCTTCATACAACTTCTCACCCGGACGAAGGCCGGTATATTTTATTTCGATATCTTTTTCGGGGATAAGACCGGCCAATTCTATCATTCGACGTGCCAGGTCGGCAATCTTTACCGGGGTACCCATATCAAATACGAAAATCTCATTTCCTTTACCCATAAAAGCAGCTTCCAAAACAAGGCGGCAGGCTTCAGGGATTGTCATGAAATAACGGATAATATCGGGATGGGTGACTGTTAAAGGACCTCCTTTAGCCAACTGTTCACGGAAACGGGGAATGACAGAACCGTTACTGCCTAACACATTACCAAAGCGGGTAGTGATAAAACGGGTTTTTCCCGGATGTAACCCTTTACTTATCGCTATACTCAGACTCTGCACATAGATCTCGGCCAGGCGTTTGGAGGCTCCCATCACATTGGTAGGATTGACTGCCTTATCGGTAGAGATCATAATAAATTTGTCGGCACCATATTTTACGGACATGTCGGCCATATTACGGGTTCCCTGGACGTTGGTATGTACAGCTTCACAAGGGTTTTCTTCCATCAGAGGGACATGCTTATAGGCTGCTGCATGGAAGACATATTGGGGATGGAAAGTTTTAAAAACACTTTCTACACGGGCAAGCATCCTGACATCTCCCATGATCGGAGTGAAGACAACATCGGGAAAACGATCTGCCAACTCCAAACGGATGGTATGCATAGGTGTCTCGGCACTATCAAACAAGATCAGTTGCTTCAAACCAAATGTACAAAGTTGTCGACAAAGTTCACTACCGATAGATCCGGCAGCGCCTGTAACCATAACAACTTTACCCCCTAATTCATCTGCTATTTCTTTCAGGTTGATATTTATTTCATCACGTCCTAACAGATCTTCGATACGAACCTCCGGTAGATTTCGTAAATTGACTGTCCCTCCTTTTAACTCATCCACAGTAGGAAGCATCAACATACGAACCTTTTTCCGCTCACAATAACGAACCAGGCGTTCACTTTCTGCTTTTACTGCATGATAGTCGGTAAACAAAATAGCCTTGATACCTTTTCGGTTTACCAAACCATTAAATTCCAACTGATCTTTTACCGAATAGACCGGACATCCTCCTATACGGATCTTACTTCTTTTTCCTATTCGTATATACCCTTCAATCTGATAATTATCCGATTGTTTCCAAAGGGAAGTGGCAGGCGAATTAGATACAGCGTCTTCCTCCCTGTAAATCAACAGCCTCTCATTATTGGAAGCCACACTTCTAACTATCATGCTATACATTATTATTAATAAAGCACGAAATATTGTCAGGATGAAGAAGGTCAGGAATAAATCAAGCAGACCTCCTAAAAAGACTTGAAGAAAAGATAACGAGTGGATAAAACAGGAAAGGACTACAATCATCAAAGCAGCTTTCACAAAGGAGGCAATAGCAATACGCCCCGTCTCTGTAAAAGTAGAATGACGAATGACACCTTTATAGGTCTGGCAGGAGAGAAAACAGATTGTACTGCATAGGATGGAAAAGAGATTTATATAAATAAACTCATGTACCGGCAGACTTATTTTCAAAATATTGCCAAGGGTCGCAAAAACTAAAAAAGTGGATAAAACCGAGAAAAACAGGTCTATAAAAAAGATTATCCACCGATTAAAGTATTTTTGCTTCGAGAAGAGAATGATAAAATCGCTGATTTTCAACACATTAATACTAGTCATATATCATAAAAATGTTCGTCAGTCCCATAACGGAAATAACGATTATTGCTTGTTTTTCAAAGCCTGTACAAAGAAAAGGGTGACTAGAAAAAACGATCGTTTTTTCTAGTCACCCTTTTTCTGTTTAAAATCGTTAATCACTGATTAACAGATATTTCGTATGAATCAGAGGCATAATATTGATACTTAGGGGAATAATAATTTAGAAAAGGCTTTGATTATTGGATTATAAAGAATACTTTTGCACACGAATAAATGACTAGAAAAAACGATCGTTTTTTCTAGTCATTTCACTTTTATCCCATTAATTATTTGATCTTATTTTTTAATTTATATATGGATAAACGTTTTTAATTATGCATTTATTTCGGCATCGAAGTTGCAGAAGGGTTCTCCTCAACGATTCCCCATTCTCCGATATTCCGTTCTTTCCGATCGAACGAAACACCGACTTTTATAAGTTTACGATGATCTATTTGATAAGGTAACAGGTATCCTTTATCGTTTATTTGTTGTAAAGCATCTTCTATACTTCCGTCCAACTTAAATTCAAAAACGTAAATGTATTCTCCGGTTTTGACAACTGCATCCGCACGGCCTTTGGCACTACGGACCTCTGCATCACAGAACTGCCCCATCAATTTAAAGATCAGATAAAAGACAACCTGGTAATGACGCTCTGTCTTGTCATTCAATTCATAAGGGAAATCCGCAAAAAAAGCACGCATACGTCGCATAAAAGCATCGACATCGCCGGACTCCAGTTCATGGACAAATTTACCGATATAGAAGCCTCTTGCTTCTTCAGTGATGGAAGAATAGAAAGGAGTGATAAAGTTTAGGAATCCGTAACGCACTTCTTCGTTTGGAAATTCCAGTTTATAGAGTTTAAAACGAGCATCGTATTCTTTGATTGTCAGATATCCGCTTTGATAGATTAACGGGATCGGGTTGTTCCGTTCAGCACGGTATTCAGTAAAAGCCGATGCTTGTGTCTCTACACCATCGATCAAAAGACGAAGGTCGTATTCACTTTTCTTCAATAATTCGACCAGAAAGGTAGGAGTTCCGGTCTGGAACCAATAATCACCAAATTCTCTTTTGTCTAATGCACTTAACGTACTGAAAGGATTAAACACTCCCTCCCGATTCGGATGAAAGTGGTAGCCGTCGTATTGCTTCACCATCATTTCAACTGTTTCTTCCCATGTCAGTGACTGCATTTGACCTAGCTGTTCCAATTCGGGACGCAAGTTCGCAGTTAACTCTTGATGTGTTATACCGCAAAGAGTTGCATAATTGTAATCGAGGCTTATATCATTTAGTTGGTTCAAATCACTAAAAACGCTTACTTGTGCAAATTTAGTGACACCGGTCAGGAATACAAAACGCAAGTAACGGTCAGCACTTTTGAGAACGCCATAGAACGCTTTCATCGTACGCCGATAGGCTTCCATCAAAGATTCATTATTAATCGCCTGCAAAAGAGGTTTATCGTATTCGTCGATCAAAACAACTACCTGACGCCCGGTTTGTTCCCAGGCACGACGAATAACATAGAAAAAACGTTCTTCCGGAACACGCAATTTCATTTCATCTCCGTAAACAGCTTCCCACATTTCCAAATATTGATTTAAAATAGCTACCAGATCTGCTTCCGTTTCATATTTACGGGCATTCAAATCAAGATGCAACACAGGATAAGTATTCCACTCCTGTTCTAATTTTTCAATGGCCAAACCTTCAAATAGTTCTTTTTTCCCTTGAAAATAGGCTTCCAATGTAGAAATCAGTAAACTCTTTCCGAAACGACGGGGACGACTGAGAAAATAAGGGACTTCACTCGCTACCAAATGATAAACTTGTTCGGTCTTATCAATATACAAATAGTTTCCATTCCGAATCTTTTCGAAACTTTGTATTCCTATCGGTAATTTACGACTCATCATTATACGCTATTTTAACTTTTATCTAGTTGTTGAACAAAGATAAACATTTATCCATATAAAGCGGAAACAACCAACCAATTAATATCGACCACAACAGAATATCAAAAAAAATCAGCCAAGTAGCATATAGATTAGCTACCTGGCTGATTTTATTTTAAGAATACCAGATCAAATCAGGAAAGAAAATCATTATTGAGGCATCGGAGCTGCTGAAGGCGGAGGTGTCTTTGTCCCCCACTCTTTATTGGCTCTCGGACCCATTTCAAGTTCAAGCAGGCCGCCTTGGGCGATGTCGCTGTGCTGGAACCAAGGCTGGTTCAAGACTTCCCCGTTCAAGCGGGCCGACTGCACATATTTGTTTTCTTCGGAAGCGTTGTTTGCTTTGATCTCAAACGCATTGCCGTTTCCCAGGTCGATCTTCACATCGGTAAATACCGGGCTACCTATATTATAGGTAGGCGAACCAGGAGTAACCGGATAGAATCCCATCTGGCTGAACACAACGAAAGCAGACATACCACCGCCATCTTCATCACCGGGAACGCCCATCACGTCGTTACGGAACCACTGGTTCAACAGCGTACGGATACGTTTCTGAGTCTTCCAGGGCTGGCCGGCATAGTTATACAGATACGGGATATGCAGACTCGGTTCGTTAGCCATCGAGAACATACCTACGTTGCCGGTATGGTCGGGAAGGAAGGAATAAAAACTCCATTTGGACATACCGAGCGGTTCGTTGAACATGGAATCGAGATCCAAAACAAATGCTTTGTCACCACCGATCATAGAGATCAGGTCGCCGATGTTATGCTGTACGTCCCAACGATACACATAGGCATTGTTCTCATCGTAATAATCGCGGGCACCCAAACCACCGTCATAACGATAATCCATCGGTTCGATGAACTTGCCGTCCTTATCCTTCGGATGGAAGAAACGGGTATCGGGGTTGAACAGGTTGCGGTAGTTGTAGGATTCGCGCAGGTAATGTTTGGCTTCATCTTCCTTGCCCAGTTCGGCGGCGATCTGCGAGAGACACCATTGGTCGTAGGCTGTTCCCAGCGTAACGGCTACCGGCTGGCGTTTTTCCCAGATAGAGACGTTAGCTACCGTTTCCTTTTCGCCGGGTTTCAATGCGGGGATATAACCGTGTTCCTTATAGAAATCGTCCAACCATCCGGCAGGGGCAGCCGACCAGGGGATCAGGGTTTTCTCTTCGATACCTTTCTTTGAAGCGATATAGGCCTTTTCCAGGTCGAAGCCACGCAGGCCTTTCTTCCAGGCGTCGATCACAGTAGCAACGGCATGGTTGGAGTTCATACGGCGGGAGTCGCCAGTCACTTCCGGGAAGGTCGGCATCCAGTTCGTACCCATCTGTTCCGCCATCAACAGGAAGGAATTGATGATATCGCTCTCACGTTCATTGTCGATCAGGATACGCAACGGGTGGGTTGCACGGTAAGTATCCCAGATCCAGTCGTCGGTATAGAACGGACGACCGCCATCTTCATGAATCTGACCGTCGAAAGCACTGTAATAACGGCCGTCTTCGCTCAGGTTGACCGGACGTTCGTAGCAACGATATAAAGAGGTATAGAATACGGTCTTGTCGTCGTTGGTTCCGCCTTGTGTCTGGATTTTGCCAAGGGCATCGTTCCAGTCGTTGCGGGCGATCTTGGCTACAACGTCCACATCGTAGGCGGCGATCTCACGTTCGAGGTTCTTCTTTGCCTGGTCTTCGCTGATGAAGGAGATACCGTAACGCACACCGAGTTTCTTCACGTCATTCCCGTAAGAAAGGACAAGGGCAGCGTCTTTACCTTCGGCTGATGTTTCGCCGTATTTCACGGTGTTATCTCCCAATACGCCACATTGTTGCGGAGCTTTGTCTGTTTCGGCATAGAGATAGACTTTCGTCTTCCGGTCTACGAACTGGTAACCGCTGACGCTCTTTCCATCGCTCTTCAACTGTCCGTTACGGCTGTTGAAGATCAGATAGGCTGGCCCTTCACCTTCAAAAGTGATGCCATAGACGGCACTCTGATGCGAAGGGGCAAAGTCTACATCTATATTATTATCGTCCAGATATACCTGGTAACGATACGGATAGATCTTCTCATGATCATAGCTGTAATTGATAACCGGTTTCAATCCGGATTCTTCTCCCTGATACGGGCTCAGATTAAAAGCAGAACTTCCGCGGTGGCTGGTTACGATAACCGGCAGTCCGCTCAACATATCACCTGTAAAGTCGGCACGCTCCGGATAGACACGGAGCATACTGTTAGGTAAATGTACGGTCGGATAGGTAGGCACCAGCAAGTGACTGATGTTTCCCATATAGGGATTGACATAGTCTACCGGGCTTTTCTGCTCCGACGGGAGACCTCCTCCGGCAGCGCAGGAGGCCAGTAAAAAAGCTGAAGCCAGCAAGGCAACAGATGTCTTGATTTTTTTATTCATCTTTTTTCTGATATAAAGTTTATAAATTATTATTCGGCCGACTTAGGACGGTTTTCCGGTGCCGCACCAAACTGCTTGTTCGGTGTGTTTCCCATAACAAACGTCAGGTTCCCGCCTTTCATGATGTCATCATACATTATATATGACTTCTCGTAAGGCTGTCCGTTCAATGTAACCGATTGGATATAAATATTGTTTTTATTGTTATTCTGAGCTACAATATCAAATGTCTTACCCTCTTTCAAACGTACCGAAGCCTTCTCAAACAAAGGACTGCCGAATACGAATACGCCATTTGAAGGATTCACCTGGTAGAATCCCAGGGCTGACATTACATGCCAGGCAGACATTTGTCCGCAGTCTTCATTACCGATGATACCTTCCGGCTGGTCCGTATAGAACTCATCCTGGATAAAGCGAACCTTCTCGGCCGTCTTCCACTGTTCGCCGGCATAAGGATACAGATAAGCAACATGATGGCTCGGTTCGTTACCATGGGCATACTGACCGATCAGACCGCTGATATCGCTGGATGCCCCCTCTCCCATGTCACCTTCAACAAGGAACAAAGAGTCGAGTTTTGAAATGAAAGCGGCATCGCCTCCCAGTATGTCGATCAAGCCTTCCGGATGCTGGGGTACAAAGAATGTATATTGCCAGCCTGTTCCTTCCGTAAAATCGCCTACCCCGTGTATGGAACGGAAAGGATCATACGGCGTACGCCAGCTACCGTCGTCCATCTTCGGACGGACAAAGTTGATGTCCTTATCGAAATACTGCGCATAATATTTACCTCTTTTCAGGTAATTGTCGTAATCGTCTTTCTTACCCATTTTCTTTGCCATCAATGCAATACCCCAGTCATCAGCAGCATATTCCATGGCGATGGAAGTCGCTTCATGCACTTTATCACAGGGGATATATCCTTTTTCCAGTACATAAGGCACGGCATTCTGTTTCTTGTTGGTAGCTGTTCCGGTCATCGCCTGGAAAGCACGTTCCGGATCAAAACCCTTGAAACCTTTGAGGTAAGCATCAGCCACAACAGGCACAGAGCTATATCCCGGCATACAATTCGTTTCGCCTCCTATCAGATGCCAGATCGGTAATTTACCCTGCTGGTCGTAGATGCTCAGGAAAGAATTGACGATATCGTCTACTTTCTCCGGCGCAATAAGGGTGTAAAGCGGGTTCAGAGTACGATAGGTATCCCACAGGGAGAACGTAGAATAGTTCGTCCAGTTGTTATTGGAATAGATCTTATCATCCTGTCCGCGGAACTCACCGTTCACATCACAGTACAATGTCGGGGCAATGAACATGTGATAGACAGACGTATAAAATATCTTTTTAGCCTTTTCGTCCTGTGTATCTACAGCGACGCAAGCCAACTGGTCGTTCCATTTCTTCCGGGCATCCTGATGAACCCGGTCGAAATCCCAATGCGATAATTCCGCCTGCATATTCTTCAAGGCATTTTCACAACTGACGGAAGAAATAGCCACCTTTGCCGATACATTTTCAGGATTGTCTTTAAAGGTAACAACCCCTTTTACTCCTTCGCCGGTCAACTCATCGTTACCGGCCGGGGCGTCATCGTTGAAAACCTGCAAAGAAGCAACCGGCTGGTCAAACTGCATGGTGAAGAATACTTTATGCTGCGGGCTCCATCCATGAGAGAAGCGGTAGCCTTCCAAGGTGTATTCGTCTTTCTTTTTCAGATAAGTCTCGTAAGAGCGATCGCCGTTCCCTTCTTTCAGGTTGATCAGCAGATGCCCCGGTTTACCCTTCGGGAAAGCATACCGATGCAGGGCGACACGTTCGGTTGCCGTCAGTTCCGCCTTCACGCCGTTATCCATCAGCAAAGAGTAGTATCCCGGAGAAACCGACTCATTCTCATGTTTGTAGTAAGAGGAACAAGCACCTTCTATATTGTCCTGTTCACCGCGTGCCGTACGGACTTCTCCGGTAAACGGCATCACAAGGATATCGCCCAGGTCGGCACAACCGGTACCGCTCAGATGCGTATGGCTGAAACCGATTATCACGCTGTCGGAATAATGATAGCCCGAACACCAGTCCCATCCTTTATGAATATTCTGCGGCCCAATCTGTACGGCCCCGAAAGGCACGCTGGCACCCACAAATACATGGCCGTGTTCACCTGATCCGATATAAGGATCCACATAAGATACATAGTCTGTTATTTTCTCTGTCTTCTCCGGTGCCTGGCAGGAAAAGACGAAAGATGCCAGGCATATAGCTACGCCTGACATCATCCATTGTTTGTTTAATTTCATCTTAGTATTCAATTCTGTATTTATTTTTTCTTCTTTTCATCCACAGAGAATGAATAAGGGAAGTCTTCCGGGTTAACACCTCTGTTCAGGTTGGGTTTGTCGCCCATCTTAATATCGAGGACACCACCTTTCAGCAGTTCGTTGTGGTCGAGATAATTCTTGGTATAATTGACGCCGTTGAATGACATCGACTCGATATAGATATTCTTGTCGCTGTTTTCGGGAGCGTTGATCACCAGATTCTTTCCATTCTCGAAATGCAGTGTTGCCTTCTTGAACAACGGGGCGCCCAACACATACTGCGTAGTACCCGGAGCCACCGGATAGAATCCCAGGGCTGAGAATACATACCAGGCGGAAGTCTGGCCGTTGTCTTCGTCACCGCAATAACCGTCAGGTGTCGGAGTGTACATCTTATTCATTACGTCACGTACCCAGTACTGCGCTTTCCAAGGTTGTCCGGCGTAGTTATACAGGTAGATCATATGCTGGATCGGCTGGTTGCCATGTGCATAGTTACCCATGTTCATGATCTGCATTTCGCGGATCTCATGGATTACCTGTCCGTAGTAACTGTCGTCGAACAATGGCGGAACGGCAAATACAGAATCAAGCATCATCACAAAAGAGTCTTTGCCACCCATCAGGTCGATCAGTCCCTGCGGATCGTGGAAGACAGACCAGGTATAATGCCAACTGTTACCTTCGGTGAAAGCATCCCCCCACTTCAACGGAGAGAACGGTGACTGGAAAGTACCGTCGGCATTCTTTCCGCGCATCAGCTTACTTTCCTTGTCATACAGATTCTTATAATTCATGGCACGTTTAGCATACAGGTCGAGTTCTTTCTTCGGGCGGCCCAGTTCTTTGGCGATCTGATAAATACACCAGTCGTTATAAGCATATTCCAGCGTACGAGCTGCGTTTTCATTGATCTTGACATCATAAGGTACATATCCCAGTTTGTTGTAATACTCATGTCCCAGACGGCCGGTGGAAGACACTGTCGGGTGTACGTTTTCCGTTCCGTGGATCAGGCCTTTGTACATCGTTTCCAGGTCATCGACCTTTACGCCCTTCATATAAGCATCTACCAGGATGGAAGCCGAGTTGTTACCCACCATGCAACCACGGTGTCCCGGACTTGCCCATTCGGGGAAGAAGCCGCTTTCCTTATAGGTATTGATCAGACCTTCCTGCATTTCCTTGTTCATAGACGGATACATCAGGTTCAGGAACGGGAACAGAGCACGGAACGTATCCCAGAAACCGGTATCGGTAAACATATAACCGGGCAATACTTCGCCGTTATAGGGACTGTAATGAACTACATTTCCGGCTGCATCGATCTCATAAAACTTACGCGGGAAAAGCAGTGAACGGTACATGCAGGAATAGAACGTACGGTACTGGTCCAATGTTCCTCCTTCTACCTCGATCTTACCCAAGACATCGTTCCAGGCTTGTTTACCTTTAGAAACCAGGGTATCGAAATTATCATTACCCAATTCTTTCATATTGATGGCAGCCTGGTCGAAGCTGATGAAGGAAGAAGCCACCTTGGCCTGAACGATTTCGCCTTTCTTCGTCTTGAAACCGATCACGGCACCTACATGACTGGAAGTTTGTTCTTTCGAACCTTCTTTCAGCGTGTTGTCGGCAAACGTCGCTTCGTAGGTAAAAGGTTTATCGAATTCGATAATAAAGTAGTTCTTGAAGTTCTCGGGAACACCGCCGCTATTCTTGGTAGAGTAACCGATAATTTTGTTTTCTTCCGGAATGACTTTGATATAAGAACCGTTATCCAACGCGTCTACCACAATGTAAGAATGGTCGTTTTCCGGGAAGGTGAAACGGAACAGAGCGGCACGGTCGGTCGGAGTCAGCTCCGTTATCACATCGTGATCGGCCAGATAGGCTTTATAATAATAAGGTTTCACCACTTCACTCTTATGGGAGAACCAGCTGGCACGTTTATCCTGGTCAAATTCAGGAGCGCCCACAACAGGCATAATGGCAAACTGTCCGTAATCGTTGATCCACGGGCTCGGCTGGTGGGTTTGTTTGAATCCTCTTATCTTATTTGCGGTATATACATACTGCCATCCGTCTCCCATCTTTCCTGTCTGGGGAGTCCAGAAGTTCATCCCCCAGGGACGGGCAATGGCGGGATAAGTGTTTCCTGTCGATAGTTCAAAGCTCGATTGAGTTCCCATCAACGGCATTGCATACTCTACCGGATCAAAGGCGTCGTTACCGGGAGCTGCCATAGCCGGCTTTCCAATCCAGGCCGTCATCGCGACCAAAGCAATAGCCAATACATTTTTCTTATTCATGTTTTCTTATTTTGGGTTGAATTTATATGTTTAAATGAAGCCAAATCATCAAATTCATTAATCACACAAAGATAAAGACAATCCGGAAGAGAAAGAATACAAATATCTTTAATTCACATACAAAATCACATAAAGGGGCTCTTTACATAATAATCCGGGAAGTGAGTGCCTTTACGAGAAACAATGTTTCCGGGGAGATAACCCACTGTCGACCTCCCGGAAACATTGTAAATTCCACTTCGTCGGTGGGTCAGGTCCTCAGAAACATTGTAAATTCCATTTCGTCGGTGGGGCAAGTCCCCAGAAACATTGTAAATTCCATTTCGACGGTGGGTCAGGTCCCCGGAAACATTGTTTCCGGCATTTCAACCATTTATTTACCGGGTCATAATAATAAAGCGATGCCACTTATGAAAATCCTTTATTACAGAAGGATAGTTTCATAAGTGGCATCGCTTTATCTTACAGATAGATTACCAGGAAAGTTTTATAAACTTATTCTCCCAGGGGACAAAGTCTGTTGTTGCATTTCCGGCAACCGGGTCTCCCACTACATCACAAACAGTGACTTTCGTAAAGTTGACCTTATCGGAAGTAACGGCAAATTCAGCCGGTTTTCCTGCAATCTCGCGCAACTGAAGCATCACGGCATTCTCTCCTTCAACAGGTTTCATATTCACCAGCAACAGGTTGTCGGATGAGATATTGAACACGGAAGCAGGAGATACGACTTTGCTTCCCTTCGCTCCCGCCGGCAATACGCGGGTCAGGAACGGGATGCGGTTCTCCCAGGCAAAACGGGTGGCATAACCAATCGAGTTGTCTTTGCTTGAATTGATAAAGTAACTCCATTGCAGTTCACCCATCTGGTCGGCATTGAAATTGGTTACCCAATAGTTGTTCATCAGCCAGGAATACATATTGGTGGACTGAGGAACGGCACCGGCTTTATAGCGTCCGGTGTTGATTGCCCCGAACTGCATCAACGGTATTTCAGGACTGCCCATCACGACCTGCGATTCGCTGTTACGCGCCGTAGCAAAGTTCTGGACGGTGTACCAGTCGTTCGATGAACCGGGAATCTGGTCTACACCCGCTTCGATCGTTCCGCCGGGAACATCCAGGAATATCTTACCCTGATTCACCTCAAACGGGAACGAGATATAGACAGCTTCGGGATCGGTAATGGCTTTTTTACGCAGACGGTAAACAATATCGATCTTCTTTGTCACATTGAATACACGGAACTCGACCATCAGGTTGTTCGGTTCACGACCGGCAACGGTCTCGCCACGGAAACGATACGTATCCCAGATCGCTCCCTTTTCGTAACGCTCGAAACGGATCCGTTCGGGACGGCGGCGAAGGAATTGCGGTGCGCGGTACTGTTCCATCGGATGACGGCTGTCGATGATCTCGTAGATAAATTCGCCCAGTTCCCACTCGGCATTCGGGGTAGTCAGCTCCTTGTTCAGTTCCTTGTCGAACAGTTTACTGATGGTTCCCTTGCGAGTATTGAAGTCGATGGCATACCAGGGATTCTCGACATGAGCATTCTCCAATTTATCTGCCAATTGCACGGCAGGACGAGGCTCGTCTTTTACCTTTATATAATATTGGGCATACCCAAAGGCAGGTACGTCTTTCACGTAAAGCGACCAGTAAGTACCGTCCGAACGGCTTTCCGCCGGTTGCGCAGGAATGATATTCCCGAAAGCATCCACTATTTCAAAGGCTTTTTCGCGAGGTAATATCTGGTGATCGATATACACTTTGGCTATACCGCTATATGTCCAGTTCAACGTATTGAAGACAGCCACCGAGGGATATTCGGCTTTCGGCACGAAAGACTGCAACAATCCCATCGTCACTTCTCCCAGCAAACCGGAATGACGGTAAGCCTCCCAGGCATACGATTGTTTCAGGGAACGCTGCTCCCAGGTTTCCTTGCAATAGGCATTACGGACGCTTTCGCTGTAACCGAATGTATGTTCATCATAAAACAGCAGGGCCTTGTTGATGTCGTCTATCTGGTTACCGATCTGGGCAGGAAGTTTGGCTCCCAGCATACCGGCAAAAGACAGACCTGCCTGGTTGGCGATAATGTCCGAATGAGTGATACGGGAAATAGCCGCTTCACGGGCACCGGAAGCAAAACCGTCTGTCCACCAGTCAGGCCATGCGCCACGGATAGTCTGTATCTTATCGGCATAGTTCGTCTCTACATCTTTGATAAACTCGCTGGCAACTGCCGTGCGGAGTTTGGGCCATTCGTATTTCTCATTCCACTTCATCAGCATCTCGCAACTCTTTGTCGAAGGGGGCGAATTATCGGTAAAATAACCGGAGTGCTGGGCGGCAACGATATCGTACGGATAGTTCCTGGCTTCCATTTCACCCAGATAATTCAGGACGCGTTCTTCGAACTGCTCGAAGTTATCGGTGTGGATACCGAAGAAGTTTCCCTGGTTGTAATGTTCGGCACGATAAGTCAACACCTTTTTTTCCGGAAGGAGACTGCCACCAGAATACGGTCGGTATGTCGAAACATATCAGGGCACGATGACCGTGTGTTCCCATATTGACATATTTCACACCTGCATCGGCAAAAAATTCAGTGAAGCACCAGCCGATACCGTTCACATCGTTCTGCATAGCGACTTCCGCTTTCATTCCAGCTTCACGGAAAGCCTTCAACGGGTAGAGGGAGGCGGCCAATGTCTGTTCGTCGGGCAATTCGTCGAAGTTCAGATACATGGCAGCCAGTTCGATGCGTCCTTCGGCTACCCGCTTTTTCAGGCGGGCGATCTGTTCGGCAGGGCGGCATTTCAGGTATTCGCTGACGGCCCAGGCGATTTCACAGGTCCAACGGAACTTGGCAAAGTCGGGGTAATTATCGGTAGCATCGCAATAGTCGAGCGCATAGTCGATGTAACGGAGATGTTCTGCCAGGATTTCGGTTTGCGAACGGGTGTAGCCGATATCGGTATGCGTATGCTGCACCATATTCATCTGCCAGTGACGGACAGGTTTTACTTCCACCCGGGTAGATTCTTGTTCCTTACCGACAGTTACTGTCAGAGGCAACTGCACGGTAGACTGTACCTGCGGTATCTCAAAAAAGAAGGGATTCGGCCCGTCATTCAATTTTACTTTCCGGGACTGATCGCCCAGGGTAATCGTTGCATTGGCGGAGGCTCCTTCGTGTTTTACCGTAACCCGTACTTTCTGTACCGGGCCTTTCGCAGTTTTATACAAAGCGGGAAAGAGATGCGTCTCGATCCCCGGCGGAGCGGTCGAAGCGCTCCAGGCAAAAGATGACATAGCAAACAATGCCAGCCCTGTCAGGAATAAGGTTTTAAGCGTTTTCATAAGCATCTATCATTTATCGATTCTAAAAGAGATTATACAAATATAAAGGATGCAAAGCAGGAGGATGGACAATCCGGCAACCTGTCCGAAACCATCGGCAACAATTCCCATCAACGGCGTTATCAAGGCACCACCGGATACTCCCATGATCATCAGGGCGGATATTTCATTTGCCCGTTCCGGCTTGTGCTGAAGGGCGTATGAGAAGATGATCGAAAAGACATTCGCACACGCCAACCCTACAATAACGATCATAACAAACATGCTCCACATATCCGGAACCAGCAACAACAAGACAAATGCTGCTATCGCAACAAACATACTATATTTCAGGAAGCGGGCACCGGAAAGTTTCGCCAGCAGGAAAGCTCCGGCAAACGAACCGATCGTACGGGCGGCAAAATAAAGGCTGGTACCCAGTCCGGCTTCGGAAACAGGCATGCCTGTCCGTTCCATCAGCAACTTGGGGATAGTAGTGTTCAAGCCGACATCTATACCGACAATAAAAAGGATCCCCAGGAACAGGGATACGATATATTTATCCTTGAACAGGGATAAGGTGGTAGCAAAGGTAGCCCCGGCCTCTTCCAGCTTTTCCTTTCCCGGGATCGTGGAGATCAGCCAGATCGTAGAGATCAGTGTCGTTACGGCGTAAACAAGGAAGATCAATTTCCAGTCACCCCAGAAAGAGGCAGCCGCCCCGGCAATGATCGGGCCGAGGAAAGAGGAAATCGACTTGATAAATTGCCCCAGAGTCAGGACACTCGTAATACGGTCCGGACTAACTACATTAGCCACCATCGGATTCAGAGAAACCTGTAAAATAGTATTACCGATCCCCAATAAGGCAAAGGCCAGCAGGATGCAGGCAAAGTCATAAAAGAACAGAGGCAGCAACATCGCCAGGGCTGTAACAGCCAACGCGATGACCACCGTGTTACGTCGTCCGAGCTTTCCCATCATAACTCCTGTCGGAATAGAAAACAGGGCGAACCAAAGGAAAACCATCATCGGAATCAGGTTTGCCAACGTATCAGACAGGGAGAAGTCTACCTTTACATAGTTGGTTGCTATGCCGACAACATCTGCAAAGCCCATCACAAAGAAACCGAAGAGGATGGGATAAATGGCTTTCGAATTTTGTTTATTCATGGTATGTATTGTTTTTTCAATAATCATTATATGTATCTACCGGCTGATTCCCCATATCCAGTTCCAGACGTCCTCCGGCTGCAATTGTTTCAAAAGGAATGCGGGTAGTTGGATAGACTTTACCGTTCAGGCGATACTGCTGAACATAATAGTTTTCTTTGCTGTTGTTCTTTGCTTCGATAACAAATTCTTTTCCTTTATAATATGTATTATTCAGCTGAATCGTTATTTTATCGAATACAGGGCTGCCCAAAGCAAAAGAAGGTTGCGGGTCTGTCAGTCCTTTGACATCGAACAGTCCCAGGGAAGCGATCGCATACCAGGCACCCAACTGTCCCTGGTCTTCATCCTGCCCGTAACCGTAACCATGAATACCGTCCGTTCCATAGAACTCGTCCAGAATGGCACGTACCCATTTCTGGGTCAGCGAAGGACGTCCCGCCTCGTTGAACAGCCAGGAGATATGAAGGCAAGGTTGGTTGCCATGATTATACAAAGTTTGCAGACCGGCAAAGGCTCCTACCTCCGTGCCACCGCTGAAGATCAGCTCGCGGGAAACAGTAAAGATACTGTCGAGACGCTGATTGAAAACATCGGCTCCGACTTTGCCGACCAGGCCTGCCGCATCATGCGGCACATAGAACGTGTACTGCCAGGCATTTCCTTCCTGGAAACCGCGCCACACCTGCATCGGGTTGAAGTTATCAATGAAACTTCCATCAGCCTTCTTCGGATGAACAAAATTAGTGGACGGATCATAGATACGTTCCCAGCCTTTCGACAGCCACATCAGTTTATCATAGTCGTCAGTCTTACCTAATTTCTTTGCCCATTGAGCGACTGCCCAGGCACTGTAAGAATATTCTAATGTATGGGAGGCGGAGAACATAAAGGCCTCGTCGGGACCATTACCATTTTCCAGATGGGGGACATATCCGTATTCCAGGAACTTATCCGTATCGACCTTTCCGGCCCCCAGCGGACGGTTCGTACCGTCGAGTTCATTTTTAATAGAAGCCTCATAAGCCAGGTCGACATCGAAATCACGGATACCGCACTGATAAGCCCCGGCCAGAATCGTAGTCAGCAGGTTGGTCCCTACCCCCGATACATAACGGCTATTGGCCAAGCCATCCGCCAACCATCCGGCATCTTTGTAGACCAGCAAATGACTGCTGATATAATCGGATGCATATTCAGGATAAGCCAAAATCCAAACTTGCGAAAGATTCCATTGCGCTCCCCAGGCAGCATCGGTATTATAAAGGTTATGGGCAGGCTTGCCATTTTCCAAAGGTATCTGCCCTACACTACCGTCGTTACGGGGATAGGCTCCGTTTACATCGCTGGCAAGGCCGCGTCCCAGCAGGGCATGGTAAAGGCCGGTATAGAATTTCACCTTATCTTCTTTGACCGGTGTCTCTACCCGGATGCGTCCGAGGTAGTTTTCCCATTGCCGGTGAGCCGCCTCTTTCGCCTCGTCAAAGGTAAGCGTGCGGGCTTCCGTATCACGGTTCAGACGGGCATTTTCCACAGAGGTATATGACAGGCCGACCTTGGCAGTAATGCTTTCTCCTTCCGTAGTCTTATAGGTAAGATATAAACCCGAACCGACTCCGGAAACCTGTTTTGCATCCGGCTGTACCTTTTCACCGATGAAGGTGCCATATCCGGAAGGCTGTTTATCCAACTGGGCAGAAAAATACAACGGCACTGTTGCGCCCGGCTGGTATTTCTTTACATATTCCGGCAAGGTAATCACCCAGCCTTCAACCGTCCCGTCATCATTTAACGTAACGGAGGCATCCTTCACAGCACCACTTTCACCCTGCCGGTTACCTATATCGAACAGGATACGGCTTTCTTCAGAAGCAGGGAACGTATAACGCTGAAAAGCCACACGAGGGGTGGCTGTCAGTTCTGCCCGGATATGGTAGTCTTGCAGATTCACAGAATAATAACCGGCAGTGGCAATCTCTTCCGAATGATCGAAACGGGAACGGTAACCGCTTCCGGTCGAATCATTCACGGCACCGGGGACAGTCTTCAACTCACCCACCGTCGGCATCAGGACGATACCACCCACCTGAAACTCGTGGAGACAGGGAAAACCTTCAATGGAAGTATCGCGATAGTCATAGCCGGTTGCTTCCCAGCCGGAGTTATTCCCCAAATGGGCGTTTGTCGATGGAGCAGGTTTCGCCATACCGAAAGGCATCGCACCGGGGGTGAAATGGAACCAGCGGCAATGTGCCGTCCCGATACGCGGTTCCACATATTGGGACAGGTTCTCCGCAACCGCCTTCTCTTCTTTCACCGGCGAGCAGGAAACAACCAGCAAGCCTGTCAGAAGGGTGAGAACCGGAGTTATTAAACAGTTTGTATTCATGGCGTATTTATTTTTACATTCTTATAAATGATTCAAGGCATATACATAAGCACCCAAAGCGACCGAACGGCTGGCCCCCTGCTTACTTATCATGACACCGATGCGTTTGCAAGGGTCGTAATCCACCTGGCGATCCGAACCGGGAACAGGTATCTTCACCGCTTCCCCTCGGGCAAACCGGTTGAAGTCCGCTTCGTCATCCAAATTGAATGCTTTGCTTTGCAGACGGCTGAAACGGCTTCCGTCCATCATACCGGTCTCGCTATTCATCTCTTCAAGCAAGGCAGGCATGAAATATTTGGCAGCACCGGTCAGTCCTCCGCCAATCACGACCAGACCGTCGATCAAAGTGATGGCCTGCGCTATGGCATCCCCGGCCATTTCCCCCAATTCGGCAAAGGCACGGCGGGCGGCATCCTGATTTCCGGGACGGGTACCTTCGGCGATATCGAAAATATCTTTCGGAGTCAAAGCGGAAGTGTCGCCGGAAAGCTCACGATAGACATGCTGCACGGCTCGGATACTGACACTTTCCTCTACGATATATTGCTGGTGTTTCTTGTTGCGGAAGCACCAGATATCGCCTCCGGCCGCATTGTCTCCCATCAGCAGGTCACCGTTTATCACGACTCCGGCACCAAAACCGGTACCGAGTGTTACGCCGAGCAGATTTTTATAACGTTTCATGCTTCCCGCCTTTTCCAAACGAAGATTTACCTCCGGCAATGCGCCGGTAAGAGCTTCGCCATAAGCAAAAAGGTCGCCGTCATTATTGATGAAGACAGGGATGCCGAACTTTTCTTCCAGGTACGGGCCCAACGCTACGCCTCCGCGGAAAGAAGGAAAGTTCGGCAGATTACCGATAATACCGGCCGGATAATCGGCTGGTCCGGGAAAAGCAAAACTGATGGCAACCGGGGCTTCCGTCAGTTGTTCGCGAATCCGGGAAAAACCTGTTGCCAATTGCCCCAGGCACTGTTCCAGATTACAGGCACAAGAGGGCAACGTTATAGGAGTCACTATCTCATTTCCCCCACGGATAGCCGAAAAGACCAGGTTGGTCCCTCCGGCATCAAGGGTCATTACTATGCGGTTATCGTTATACATTATATATATGTGTGTTTAATTGATATTCGATTGTTATCCTTTCGTCCGTACATAAGCCTTGATCGTTCCGCAGGTTTTTCCTTCTGAAATGCCATACGGGCGGATCGTGTAATCACCGACTACGGCCGGTACGATAAATGTCTCGGCATAATGAACGATAAACGGTTCGAACGCATTTACCGGACTTTCCACGATCAGTTCATCTCCTTCTATCACATTAAAAACGTTGACTCCCCCACCTGTATTGTGCGGCACTGTGCCGGTAAACCAGTGGCGGCGGGTTTCGATAAACTCATTTTCATGCAGACCGGTACGTTCTTCTACCCAGCCTTCGCCTTCGGCACGCGGTTCGAAATGATTGACCAACTGGTCGCGTACAAACTCCGTCTGCCGTTCCCATTGTATCACATGCGAACCGTGGGTGATGTTGATAGGACGCGGTTTGCCGTCCAACCCCAGGCGTCCCCAGTCCCATAACTTGAATGTGAAAAGGCTCGGGGTAGCACTGATCTCCAGTACCATCGCATTAGAACCGGAGCAATGGATAGTGCCGTTCGGGATCAGATAATGATCATGTTTCCTGGCCGGCCATTTGTTTACGTACTTCTCCGTATCGAACGGCTTACCCGATACCTGGGCTTCATTCAATGCGTCGATCATCTCATCCGGGTTCACGCCCGTTTTCAGACCGAGGTAAACGGTTGCATCCTCTCCGGCATCCAACAGATAATAACTTTCGTCCTGTGTATAATAGATGCCGAACGTATCACGGATATACTGGGTAGTCGGGTGTACCTGCAAACTGAGGTTGCCCCCTCCCATCGTATCCAGGAAGTCGAAACGGATCGGGAAATCCTGTCCGAAGCGCGATTCGACCGGGCCTCCCAACAGGTTACGGGTTTGATAAAATACAAGATTATTAGAGGCCATCTCAAACAGTTCGCCTTCTACTTTCAGATACAGGCTGTTCTCTTCGGGCACGCAGTCGAAACACCAGCCGAAGTTTGCTTGTTCCTTATCGAGGTCGCAAACTTCCTTCATCCATTGTCCTCCCCAGGGGGCCGGGTCGAAGAAAGGAACCACACGGAACGGTTTACGGGCTGTCTTTTCCAGTCCGGCACGCAGGGTTTCGCCGGTTATCATTTTAGGCATACCGGGGATATGAGTATCCAGCCAGTAATCTGCTTTCGGTAACAGTTGTTTTTTCAGGGCGTCACAAACATTCCAGTCAATGAAATATCCGCGTTTGTAATGGAGCGAAGGCGCTTCCTCCCGGTTTTTTACTCCCAGGCCGTCGATCTTTCCCTGGCGGAAACGTTGTTGTATCTCCCAACGTGCCATATCGACATAGACCAGTACATCAGCTTCGGGAACAACCTCTGCCGCAGCATGCCCGTAAACGATTACCAGTCCGGTCGCAGCTTTTATCTTTTCCCGGCATTCTTTTACTTTGTCCGCATCCAGGAAGTCTGCATAGTAAAACGGGGCACGGCGTCCAAAAAGGCGATCGTCTGTCAGATAAGGACGCGTCATCTTCTCAATATCTTCTACGCCTTTAAAACATTGATCCGAATGAATCATCAAAGAAGGATGCAATGTTGCCAGGTGTTCAGCCAGTTCCTCCGGGTATACACCATGATAACATTCAATGACAACGACCTTTCGTGCCAACTCTTCCGGGACGTTGCATACGTCCTTCAACTTATCCAAAACAGACTCCCAACCTTTCCAAAGAGCCCCGTCGACGGTTGTCGAGGGGCTTTTATCGTAATTACTTTTTCTCATTTATATGATATTTTATTATTTATTCTCTTCCGACCATTGATTGAACATCTCGATAGCTTTCGCCAGTACCCCGGCCGAACCTTTGAAATGACCGGAACCGCTGGGTACGCCGCCTTTGCCGTACCATTCATAAAATCCCTGGTTCTTTATGACGCGATCGATCATCGGACGCACTTCTTCGTAGGCTTCCTTCACCATGCCGTTGGCAATAAGCTGCTGGATCATACGACCGCCGAACCAGGTCCAGTCTCCCCCATTCTGATAAATATAGGGTTTGGACATTCCACCACGGAAGAACCCTTCCGGATAAGTAGGATACAACGTAAGACCGATACTCGGCATACCGGACAGGCGGACATTCTCCAACATCTGCGCATTGACAACGGCTATTTCTTCGGGAGACAACAGGCCGGCTTCTATCGCGATGGCGGTTCCTCCGTGATAATGCACATCCAGTTCGTTAAAGCCTTCCGGTATCGGAGATTTCTCCAGGTAGATATGGGGAATAAACTTCTGACGCTGTTCATCCCAGAGATGTTTGCGGGTATTCGCTGCTATATGCTGGCGAAGTTCTTTCCAGCGGGTCTTATCCACATTATCCGCAGTCATTTCCTGCATAAAATCGAGGGCGATGATAAACATGGCATTGTCGTAGACATCGATCGCGGGGTCCGACAATTCATTCATATCGCAGCCGAAATCGTCGTTGGGTTGCACGTCGCCCCAGTCTGCCGTCATGGCTCCGTAGAGAAGGCCATATTGTTCGCTATAACGTTCCTTCATCAGATAGTCGATCATTCCGACCATACGGTCGTAGACGGTGCGACCGGCTACCACTTCATTCAGGATAGAGGTGTCGCCGGTCTTGCGGATATACTTTCCTACGATATGGATCAGGGAAGATTCCTGGTCGGTTTCGACCGTATTCTTGAAAGCGACATGGTCGGGCGCGGCATCGGAATAATAAGGATGATCGTCTCCCCAGTTGAAGTCTGTTTTCAGGACATATCCGTCTATCATCTCGTCGTTTGGCTGTTGCAGGGCAAAAAACAACAGGATCGCATTGCGCAGATCGGACGGGTTGCTTTCTTCGCAGGCCACTTCAATAAAGGTATTCATATCGCGCGCCCATATCTGGGAGTAACCGCTTCCGGCATTAAAACCGCTACGGATTACGGCACGGGCCATACTGTCGACGGTATGAAAACTTTGGTCGGACAGGATATCCCCGGCTAACTGTTGAGTTGCTGTAGGCGCTGTACAGGATAGAAGTCCGCTACAAAACAAAGCAAAGAGTAAGTGTTTTTTCTTCATGAATCAGTTGTATTTATCCATGGCAAAGATAGAAAGGTTACTTCTGAATAAAACAAGCATTTGTTTCGATGTAGTTGGATTATCTTACGATTTGGAAGTCCAGGAATGCCGGTCAAACGGTGAAAGTGACCTTCCGGGTTTCCGGAAACCAACTTTAAACGGTGAAAACTGGTTCCCGGAAGTCCGGAAATGAACTTTCACCATTGAAAAGCCGTTTCCTAGACCTCGGGAAGTCACTTTCACTATTGAAAAGCCATTTCTGAGGCCTCGGGAAGTCACTTTCACCATTTAAAAGCCACTTTTTAGGCCTAAGAAGTCCACTTTAAACAGTTAACCGGGATTTCTTAGGCCTAAAAGACTTTTTTTCACTCTACAACCACCTCTTTCCCTTCGGTATTCGCCCGTACCAGATTATCGTACATGGCTTCGCAATAAACCGGAGGCAGATAGAAACGTCCCGGATAAACGGCACAGAGGTTGATCTTTACCGTTACCTGGCGGCCGGAAGGCAGATAGTCGATATAGCTATACACCTTGTCGTCGCGGATATCCTGGTAATTTATGCCTGTGGCTGTCTTGTCTGTCGCCCCGTCGTTCAGGAAGCGGGTGTTCAGGATTTCCCAGCCGGCAGGGAATATTTCCGTCAATACCAGGTTGTTTATGCCACGGGCGGTAGGATTCTTGACCGTCACCACGGCTACGAAATTCGTCCCCTGCTGCATGTCGGCTATATTCACAGCCCGGCCGTTCTGGTCGGTGTAGCTGACGGCCAGCGACAGGCCGTTCGCATAGGCTTCTTCCTTGCCCTGTTCGGGAATACCTTCGGTAATGATGCGGGCGAACAAGGTCGATGTTCCGGTGTTCTTTAGTTCTACGGAAGCGGATGCCCCAGCTTTTTCCAGTAAGGTTTCCGTCCAAACGTTCTTGACGGAGCTGACTTTGTCATTCTTTCCGGCGCAGGAATAGGTGAAATCCATCGATCCGCCCACCTTGTATTTTGCCATGTATTCGGAGAGGGACACCAAGGCAAAGGCCGTGGATTGCGTACTCAGCCAATCGTCCGACGAAAGTTCTTTCGAGATGTCACGGGTGAGCAGGGCGGCTTCCTTACCGTCTCCAAGCAGGGTAAGCGTCATCAGGCGGATGGCCTGGTCGCGCAGGTCGCTGCCGAATGTAAGGTCGTAGTCCGAATAATCTGTTTTCAGTTCCGTAGTCTTTTCGATCAGGTTCTTTGCCACGTCGCTGCGGCCGATCAAGGCATAGGCGGAGGCAAGCAGCCAACGGCTCATCGGTTGCAACGATTTATTTTCTTTCAGGCGGTTCATGGCGCCTACTTCCGGCGTCTGTCCCAAAGCAAGAACATAGAGGCGATAGGCTTGCGTCATCTCTTCCGAACGGGAATAATAGGAGTTGACGGGCTTCCAGTCGCGTGCCATACGGCGGAGGTTATTCAGGACATTCCGTTTCATGCCGTCGGGCACCAGATATCCTTTCGTCTCGGCAGAAAGCAGGAAGTGGGTGGCATAGACCGTTCCCCAGGCATTGCTGCTGGTTCCGCCGGGCCAGTAAGAGAACGCACCGTCTACCGTTTGGTAAGAACGCAAGCGGCGGATGACTTCCTTAACGGCGTTTCCGGTCGTTGTCTGCTGCGCCTTCGACAAGGCGGCAAATTCACCGACATACAATTGCGGGAAACCTTTGGAGGTGATCTGTTCGACGCATCCGTGCGGATAACCGATCAGGTATGACAGGCGGGAAGATAGGTTCAAAGGCGGCACGTCGGATACTTCGAGTGTCAACGAATTGGTACCTTTCATTCCCGGCATCTGAACCGTTTCTTTCCAGGACTTGCCGGCTTCCAGGGTGACAGGCAATACCTTCACCTGCGGACGGGAGACTGAACGTATCTCGATATCCGTTGTGTAAACCGACTTATCGCCTTTGCCCGATGCAGTAATCGTTACGCGTCCGGCTCCCGGCTGGTCTTTCACCTTGATACGGAACGAGGCTTGCTTGTCACTCTTCTCCGTAAAGTTCAATTGTTGGGTGGCTGATCCCACGACTTCCATATTATCGGAACAACTGATCGAGACATTGACATTTCCGACACCGTTCTCGGTAGCAAATACGGTGGCGGGGACAACCATCTCTTCGCCGACACCGATCACACGAGGCAACGTTCCGAGCAACATCACAGGCTTGCGCACGAAAACGCTCTTGTCGGCATTTCCGTAGGCTTCACCGTTGCCGGCTACGACCATGACCTTCACCCGACCGTTATAGTTCGGCATCCGGTAGGAATGACGCTGCTTCTCCCCTTTCTTCAACAGGAACGGGCCGTCGAACATGACAACCGGCTTAAAACGGTTCACAATGGCTTTCGGTCCCTTGTTAAGGGCATCGTCGCCACCGATGCTGAACAATTGTTCGATACGTCCGCCGTAAGCGCCGACTACGAAATTATACATATCCCAGGTGCTTACGCCCAAGGCTTCGCGGGCATTGAACGCCTTCCAGGGTTCAGGGGTGCGGAAACGGGTAAGGTCAAGCAGGCCTTCGTCTACAATGGCTAAGGTATAGGCCATTTCGCGGCCGTCCTTTTCGGAAACGGTTACCTCATAGTTGGCTTCCGGCTTGATCTCGTCCGGTATGCTGATCTGGGGATATAAATGACTTTCCGGAGAGGTCACCGTGAACGGGACAACGCCGTACATACGGATCGGCAAATCGTTTTTCGTGATTCCGTGAGGCTGCAACAACGTTACATAAACGTAGGCATTCGGCTGCATCTCTTTGGTCACGTCCAGTTTGATTACGGTCTGTTGGTCGTCACAGGTATGTTCGGTGACGGACAGTACCTTCGTGCCGTTTTCTATGCTGACAACGGCACGGCTTCCTTTGGCTGAAGGGATGGTGATAACCAGTTTCTCGCCCGGCTGGTAATTATCCTTATCCGTCTTGAAGGTCAGCATGCTGGCCGATTCGCTGCCGTCGGCATTCCTCCGTCCCTCATTATAAGGCCAGTCAAAATAACTCATGACACCGGTCGAATGCTTACTTTCCTTATCCTTCACGGAAATAAAGTAAGTGCCCCACTCTTCGTTGCTGAACGATAAGCTAAAGGTCCCACGCCCGTTCTCCCCGGTGCGGACTGTCATATTTTTGACGGGTTTGTTATAGGAATCGGAGACATAGTTTGCCAAGCTACTGTTGTCGGAACTCCACCACCAGTACCAATACACTTTATAGACCTGTACCTCCAGTTCCGTATTGGCCTGCGGGTTGCCCAGGTAATCGGCCGAAGCGACTTCGTAGGTGTAATTACTTCCCGTATTGAGTTGTTCGCGTGTCTGCTGCGGCGACTTGATACCGGCATAACGCTTATAAGGCGAATACAACATCCGGTTGGCATCGATACTGAAATCGCCCGACTCTTCGTACACACGGGTCACGAAGTTTGCCATCAGCATACCCGGAGCCGTCGAACCGATCTCAAACTTCGCCTGCACAAGGGCGTCTCCCTTCTCGTCGGTCGTTCCGGAGATCAGTTTGCTCTCTTCGCTGTTAAACACTTTCGAAGGATCGTCGAAATAGAAATCCTTAAATCCGCTGAAAGTGGTCGGTGTAGAGATAAAGGTTCCCTGAATATCGTATTTAAGATTCCTTGCCGTTGCTCCCTGCAACCATTCCGTATGCAGACGTGCGTTCAGCGGTTCGCCGCGCAATAATGTCTTTTCGGGCATGGACAGGTCGATCTTCAGACGATTCGGCTTGATGGATTCCACACGCAGGCGTTTGGTGAAGCTGACGCCTCCCACGTTTACAGTTACATTCCAGGCGCCTGTCGGTGCATCCGGTTCCGTCGGCATGGCAAACGAATACACACCCAGTTCTCCCCGGGTCTGTGTCTTACGCAGATATAGTTGTCCCAACGGGTTATACAGTTCCATTACCACCGGATGGTTGGCGGGAAGTTTTTTGGCACGGTCGTTCAGCATAAAACTCAGGAACAAAGTATCGCCCGGACGCCAGACGCCCCGGTCACCATAGATAAATCCTTTAATGCCTTTCTGTACGACCTCGCCGGAGACATCGAAAGAGCTTAACGACAATGCCGATCCGCCATCCACACGCAGGTAAGAACGTTCATTTCCCAAAGAGGCGATCAGATAGAAAGGCTTGCCTGAAGTTATCTTCAGACGGGTCTGCCCCTGGCTGTCCGTAATACCCGATGCCAGCTGCTGATTCTGGTAATTGTAAGCCGCGACATTGACACCATTCTCCGGATGGGTCGTCATCAGGTTATGCACCAGGACCGTCATTTCATTATCCTCACCTGCCATCGCTATCAGGCCGAGGTTGGTTGCCAGCACATTCTTGCCTTCTACCTTATTATAATAGTAACTATTCGAACAGGGGTCATTCCGTTCGTTGTAATTATAATCACTCCAGTCGAAATCACCATTATAATAATAGTATCCTCCATTATCGAAACGCGAACTTTCCTCTTTGAATTTGATTTCATCTTCAGCAAGCAATTGCTCGCGGGAGACTTTCACGGAATCGTCGCAAGGATAGGCCGACAGATCTTTATTGAAAGAAAGTTCGACACGATAGATGGCGCCGGGTTCAGGCTCCATCATTTGCTTCATATCGATAGCATAGGTGTTCCATTGGGAAAGATCACTGCCGTCTTCATCCAGGAAGATCGTCTTACGCGCGACCAGGCGCCCCACACGCATCAGGTCCGAAGTCCCGTCCAGGTTATTCACTTGGAGGAACTGGCCGATATTCTGTTCCAGTATCTTTATCACACGTACCACAACGCCACGAAGATAAACGGCCTGGAAAGGTACGAGCAATTGAGTGGATTGCGGTATAATAACTCCCTGCCCGACAAACCTGACATCCGGCAGAAGACTACTGATCTCGACCTGGCGGGTAATATCTTCTTTCAGAGTAAGGCCGTTCTTACTACGTATCTGATGGTTCAGATGTACATTCATAACTCCCGTACGTTGAGCATCGGGATATAAACGCAGACGATTCCCCTCCACATTCACCGTTTCGGAGGTATTCCCGGCGATAAAGGCCAATCCCTGCATATCCTGCGAAGAATCCAGCTCTTTGGAGAACGTCACTTCCACATACCGTTCCGGTTCCGTCACATAAGTCACGTCATAAACCTCAAAATCGTTCATATCCGGGATACTTACGGATAGCAGCTTATCTTCGGCAACACCCAGTTTATTCGGGGCAACGGAAAGGGTAAGCGTACGGCTTCCGTCGGTTCCGGCCTGTACATTCTGCAAGGTAACCTGATGTTTTTTACCGTCGGGGCTGTGTTGCCATATGGCATCTGTCTTTTCTGAGAAGCGGACCAACGATTCAACTGTTTCCGGCGCTTCCTTATCGGGCGTCAGCAAAGTACACAGCACATCATAACCATTCTCGTTCTTCTTGTTGATCTCCATCGATTCCAGATTGGCACGCAACGCCATAGGGAAAGTAGAAAAGCCGAAGGTAAACTGCTTGTCCTTGCCTGTCACGTCAAACCATTCGGAAAGGTCGGCCGTCAGCTTGTAGGAGGTATTCCGGTCAAACTCTTTTGCAGGTTTGAAAACGATAGTCCGGTTATTCTCAAAAGAAAACTCTCCGGCTATATCCGGTTTGATGCGGACCAGCTTCGACAACCGGTCGCTCTGTAATTTATCCTGTGGTATATCCTGATTGAATATCAGATACACCGGTGTATACCTGGATATTTTACCCGAGGTAAACGCTTCCACATGCGGGTTAAAAGGCAACTCTCCCGTCTCGCCTTCACTACTCTTTGAAGTACAACTGCCCAACAGGCACAACAAATAGCATAAACACATCAAATAAAGATACCTTGCCATATTTCTTCCAATTAACGGTTACTACTTATTCAAGATCAAAAACAAACATCAGCACATCTACTTATTTCACAAATATAAAGAATTATATTCTACGATAGAACGTATTCCACCTGATCTTTCATTTTTATCCTTATCTTTGTAATAACTATAACAATGGAAAGTATGGCAACTAAAACATTACATAGAGCAGAGATCATAGTAGATGAAAATATCGTGACAGTTTATATAGTATTAGCTTTAGGGCATTATGACGATAAATAAAACCTGGATAATATCTATTTTGCTGTTTATCCTGTTTCTTTGGGGAGGGATGTACCTGCTGGTTCCCCGTACCCTGTTCCCCGTATCTTACTCGACATTACTTTACTCTTCGGAGGGTAACCTGCTGGGAGCGAGGATTGCACCGGACGGGCAATGGCGGTTTCCGGCGACCGATTCTCTGCCGGATAAATTCATTACCTGCCTGACTACTTATGAAGACCGATATTTCTTTTATCATCCGGGGATAGACGCGGCAGCCATTCTGCGTGCCGCCTATCTGAATGTCCGGTACCACCGCGTCGTCAGCGGAGGAAGTACACTGACCATGCAGCTGGCACGCCTCGCCCGGGGAAACCGGGATCGTACCGTGTACGAAAAAAGTATCGAGATATGCTGGGCGCTCTTCCTGGAGACGACCCATAGTAAAAAGGAAATACTCAACCTGTATGCTTCCCATGCCCCCTTCGGAGGGAACGTTGTAGGCATCGAGACAGCGGCCTGGCGTTACTTTGGACGCAGCGCTTCCGATCTCTCATGGGCGGAAAGTGCCACACTGGCCGTACTACCCAACTCTCCCGCCCTTATCCATCCGGGCAGGAACCGGAAACAACTGAAAACAAAACGCGACAAACTCCTGCACACGCTGAAGGAAAGAAATATCATCGACAATACCGAATACGAACTATCCTGCATGGAACCTCTGCCGGAAGCCCCGGTACCCTTACCCAACGAAGCTCCTCATCTGCTGGAACGGCTGGCCGCCGGCACACCGGGAATACGTATCACCTCATCGGTACAGTATTCCTTGCAGAAACAAACCCAGGAACTCGTCAACCGTTATGCCCGGGAATACAGCAGTTCCAACCATATCCATAACCTGGCTGCCCTTATCGCCGACGTGGAAACCGGAGAAATCCTGGCCTATGCTGGAAATGCCACCTTCCAGGCCGACGAAAAACGGGGAAACCAGGTCGATATCATCACTTCCCCCCGTAGCACGGGGAGCATCCTGAAACCTTTCCTTTATGCCGGCATGCTGCACGACGGACAGATACTCCCTTCCACCCTCGTATCGGATGTACCTCTGAACATCAACGGTTTTATGCCGCAGAACTATAACAAGACATTTAACGGTGCCGTCCCTGCCCACCGGGCAATCGAACGTTCGCTGAACGTACCTCTGGTCCGCATGTTGTCGCAATATAATACCGGCCGTTTCATGACCTTACTGAAGACATTAGGTATGACCTCCCTCCGTTTCTCGGAAGAACATTACGGAGCGTCCCTGATTCTGGGAGGCGCAGAAGGTACTTTATGGGATATATCCGGAATGTATGCCTCCCTGTCCCGGGTTCTCACCCATTACCGTCCTTACAACGGACGATATAATCCGCAGGATATTCATCCGTTGACACCATTCCCCAACAAAGAAAAAGAACCCATACAATCAATCACAGACAAGCGACTTACCGATAAGCCATTATTATCAGCCGCCTCCATTTGGTTTACTTACGAAGCCATGTCCGCCCTCAACCGCCCGGAAGAAGAAGCCGACTGGCAACAATTCGAATCGATGAAGCAGATCGCCTGGAAGACCGGGACCAGTTACGGAGGACGCGATGCCTGGGCTATCGGGACTACTCCCCGCTATGTCGTCGGCGTATGGGTGGGAAATGCGTCTGGCGAAGGTCGCCCGGGCCTGACAGGAGTAGGAAATGCAGCCCCTGTCCTCTTCGACCTCTTCTCACTGTTACCCGGCAGCAGTTGGTTCGATATGCCTTACGACGAACTGGAACAGGCGGTGATCTGTCGCAACAGCGGACACAAAGCCTCCCGGATCTGTGACCAGACGGACACATTATATATCCCCCGTCCCGGCATCAACACCCCGGTATGTCCTTACCACAAACTCGTCCATCTATCGGCAGACGGACGTTTTCGTGTAAACAGTTCCTGCGAGTCTGTCGACCGGATGATCACCCGCCCCTGGTTCGTGCTCCCGCCTTCACAGGAATATTATTACCGTAACTACCATATCGACTACGTCCCCCTCCCTCCCATCAAACCGGGATGCGAACAGGCACAAAGCCGGCAGATCGAACTGATCTACCCGGAACACAACGCCATCTTATACTTACCGAAAGGATTCTCCGGCAAACAGGAGAAGTTTATCTTCAAAGCCGCCCATGCCCGTCCCGACGCCACCATCTACTGGCATCTCGACGACACGTACCTTGGAGAAACAACAGACAACCACCAGATCGCCTGCACAGTGGAGTCCGGTAAACACATGCTCACTCTGATCGACAACTGGGGTAATCAGCGTAAGATACTTTTCGAGGTGAAATAGTTATTCTTTCCCTATGTCGAAAGGTTCAAAATAAATGATATAATAAACAAAGTCCTTTACCCCGTACTTGTCCGACCACTCTTTAGGATTAACTTTCGCAAAACGTAATCCACAATAATCAATACCGGTTACAGGTTTCCCTTCAAACATAAAATTTTGAACCAAGCCTGTTGTATAAGCAATTACCGGTATAGTATCCGCCGTAGTCAGAGGAGCTTCCGTATAGGTTTCCATCAGTATATGACTTTTACAGTTCTTCACATCATATTTACGAGTTGAATGTACAGCTTTACTTTTCAGAGAGATTTTGGCTGTATCACTATCAATAGACTGGGCAAAATAGGTCAGCCGGATCGTCGAATCCTTTTCCTGAAAACGAATCGGTTCATCATAGGACAACTGACCATCCCGACAATGTACCATCACCAAATTACACATCTTTCCTGAAAAATCACCTTTAATAAATACCTGATAATAACGAATATCCTGAAAATCCATCAATTCCCGTGTCATATCATCCTTACAAAGTTCATAAGAGACTTCCACCTTCGAGGATTGGGCAGACATAGAAAACGAGACCAGACAAAACAATAGAAAAGTAAATATCCTACACATAATAAATCTGTATTAAATGTTACTCAAACTTTGAACGATTGATTCCAGTTTTTCCTGGTTCTCACAATACTTCAAAACCTCAACCCAACCACCTTTGGTACCACCATCAGCCTGTTTCTTTTCATCTTCAGTCAATTTCGGTGGCATCTGATTGATGTCAATATCTTCGTTATACCCTTTAAAGTATTTTGTAAGAATATGCTTTGTTATGCGGTATTCGGAGATACCTTCTGTTACTAATGCGATGGTCATTTCCGTATCTATATTAAAAGTTATCCGGCAATCCTCCGATAGCTCCACTCATCCAAAGCTCTGACAGTTTTTTCTTTCGTTCCGGTTTATATTCAATATGCCTGATTTTCGTATGCCCTTCATCATTTCGTCTGACAACAAACAATCTCTGATCTTCATCCGATAAATCCAAGCCATCTAATATAAATGGATTATGAGTAGTCAAGATCACCTGCTTATTATGTTTTACCGCTAACTTTTGCAAAACCTCTATAATTTTAGTACACAATTTCGGATTAAAAGACGATTCTATATTATCAATTGCAAAGAAAGCAGGAGTATCTTTTGAAATAAACAATGTGAAATAGAACAACAGATACAGGAAACCTTCATTGGTACTTCTCTGATCAAAATACGACATAGTATCTGTCAAATAGCGATCTTTAATATATACCGTATAATCATTTGATAACCCTGTAGCAGGAACTTCTATATGATCAAACCAATCAAGGAGAGACAGGTTCTCATTGATTTCATTTAAAACAAGCTTTCCTTCTTCAGATTGGGACAATTCTTTCAAATATTTAAAGACACCTTCGCCTTTTCTACCCAAAGGTAATAATTGATATTCATCACGAAATGTACGTAAGGCAGATTCCTCCGGACAATAAAAAACAAAACGCCCAAGTTCCGGATCTACTTTTCCATAAAAAGGATGTGCTTCTGCAGCTAAAGTGGATCTAATATCCAGCTTGTTCACATAAATCCCTTCTTTAGATAATATGTTTTTAATATGTGAGATAGTTTCATAACTCAATGGTTCCGCTTCCGCATTCCCGCTGATAGGAAAGCCAGCAAACAATTCTGCCTTTTTTGTTTTAGGATCGATCCGACAAATTATACTTGAAGTTTTCCTATCAGTTAGAAAAGAAATAACAATTTCTTTTGGAGGATTATTCTCAAATGATGACATCACAAACTGAGGTTCGGTAACTCTGATACCTCTCAATCCAAGAAATTCATTATCTAATTTATCCAAAGAAGCAGCTACCCCAAATGATATGGCCTCAAGAAGATTAGATTTTCCTCCTCCATTCTCCCCTATAAGTATATTAAAACGTCCCGGAGAAAAATCCAGTTTGGTTATTGACTTATAGTTCTCTATTGATATCTTTGTAATCATTGTTCAGATATATCATTTTGTACAAAGATAAGGATATATTTCTTTTCTAATAAGTTTCAACTTAAATATTGCTTTACGACTGATATTTTCTTGCCAGATATCTCCAAGTACTAATAAATAAGCCTCCCCCGACTACCACCAATATCAAAACCCGATAGCCCGTTGCGCGATGTTCTTTCTGTGTAAGTGATCTTTCTTCCGTATATGCGGACCTGGATTGTTGTGTAGTAGTTTTGGTTGTAAGGCTGTCGGTTTGGTGGGTGGTAGGGAGAAGACGGGCGAAGGTGATGCTTTGCAGGGGTTGCCTGCCGGACGTGTCTGGCGGAAGATAGATGATTTGCTTTAATTCCCAAGATAAAGAGTCGTGAAGGGCTGAATGTTGTTGAAGTAACAGGCTGTCGCTACGGATGAAAACGACGGAATCGCTGTAACCGTACTGTTCAGATTGGCGTATGTTCCTTCTTAATCCGCAGCCCGGAAACAAACAAATAACACAAATCATATAAACAAGTACCTGCATCCGGTTCCTTCCGAACTGCTTTAAGGAAAGATGCAGGAAACGGCGGCGTTTGTATAAGATAGCCTGGTCGAAAGGGAGGCCGGAGTTTTGCAGAGCTGCCAGTAGTTGCTCCGGTCCCTCTGCCACATAACAATCAGCAGCCTCCCCTATCCGATGCTGGCTGGCAACAACACCGCCGGCAAGACGGTTCACGGCATCGCTACGGTATCCGCTAAGGATCGCAACAGGGGATTTGTAAAACTTCCGTAAAGGTTCCAGCAAATAAGTAACCAGATGATTCAAAGCCGTCTTTGCTGCGGCAGGAGGCGTGTTGTCGAGTGCATTTTCTACCGCGATACGGCTGTAGGTAAACTCTTCCAATGCGGGATCGATCCAGAATCCGCTGAAGAGAAGGACAATCCCGCTCATTGTGAGCAGGATTGCAATAATCAACTGAACCGTCAACCGTTTCATAACCTTACATATTGAACCGCCGATCTTCAATACTCAATTACTCAATCTCCGGTCTGTCACCGCCACTTCCGCCACCATTATCTTCCGCCTTATCGTCAAGCGCAATCTTCTCGAAACTCGTCCGACTTTTAGCTACGCGCAACGCCTTTCCCGGGAAGAAACGAACCTTCGGCTCGCGGATCATGTTCGTTGCAAAACTCTTTTCATCCGGCACCCCTTCCGACCCGAAGTTATAGCGGAAATGTCCCAGGTCTCCCACCTGTACTCTTCGTCCGTGTTGCATATGGCGAACCAGCACAACGACCGTACGGTCGATCACCGCCTTTACCCCGGCACTGCCCACTCCCGAACTGTCGGCAACCTCTTCCACAAATTCATCAAAAGGAACATAATCGCCACACACCATCTGTGCATAAATTTTCTCCGGAACTTCTTCCAGATCCGGCCCCATGTTCTTTCTCGTAACCAGCTTAAACTTCATTGCCATAATAATTAATGTATTAAATGAATAATGTATGAATTGTATGTCCGCTATCGGAGCACATAACAAAGATAGGACAGCAACCAAACGGGTATTCTGCCGGAATACGAAAATCACTCACCCGAAAAGAGGAGTTCCCCCGGGCAAAAACCTGTATATTGACTAAAACTTATTTTCTCCCGCATATTCCGGCAGACAATTATGGCCGTTATTTATACTTATTTAGATTTAAACGGTATATGTCCCGCTCCATCCTGCAAACCACCAACAGTTATTAACAAGTCGATATCGTCGACGGTCACAAATTTGGTGCGCAGGCAATCTCCGATGTATTCCACCGAACAAGGGAAAGGGAAGACCAGCAGAAAACAGAAGGCAACATCCAGATAACACGGAGATCCCCCATTCTTCCGCCCTTCCAGCAAGGCTATTACACGCAAGATCAAATGAGGATTCTTCAGTTGAAAAGTCATTTCACCCAGAATCGTATCCTGATGTAAGGAATCCAGGGTTTCTATCCGGTAGCGGCTGAACAGGGAGAGAAGAAAATCACGGTAATACGGTGGCAATTCATTCCAGTCACAAAAGGCGGCTTCGCGTACCGCCTTTAAAACTCTGACCTGCTTTTCTGAAGGCAATTGATTGAATTTATAGATGAACTTATTTACGGAAGGCTTCTCGCTTCCGAAGAGATCTTTCAGATTATTCCGCATTATTATATATATTCGCAAAAAGCTGGCTCATACCTTGTCATATTTGAGCTATCTTGTCATCAATGTCACTTGGCTATTACAGGTTCATTTGCCGTCTGCTTTAGCTGACTGACTAATAAAGTATTTAGTTCTTTGGACTTTAGTCCCATTTCTTAAAACTCTCTATCTGGGAGAAATGTGGCTAAAGCCAAAAAAGAATCAACTTGTAAACCGTCAGCTAAAGCAGACGGCAAATGAACCTGTAACAGATGAGCCACTTTGACAGTTGGATAGCTCAATTATTTCTAAATTGTAATTCTATACAGTGATTGCTGGTGTGTCATTATTTTAAAAAATCGGCATTTTATCTATCTTTATGATGGTAAAATACCTTTTTCTATAACCGGAATATTCTCTCATAT
>ERZ827490.589-NODE-589-length-56612-cov-6.755592_pt1 | contig 56612 bp, 50 predicted proteins | sample MGYA00519770_ERZ827490 | MGnify/ENA primary metagenome ERZ827490 (study PRJEB31778, sample SAMEA3449324) | human gut metagenome | biome: human gut; feature: human-associated habitat; material: faeces | place: United Kingdom | collected 2010/2012 ...
CGTGTCCGTTACCGTGTCCGTTTCCATGCAGCCGCCCGTGCCGTAGCGCACGCACTTTGCCGTCTTCGTGCCGTCCTGCTCGCAGGTGGCATCGTTGTTGGAAACATAGTCCTCAACCTCAAAGAGATGCCCGAGCTTGCTGTCCGTGTCCGTTACCGTGTCCGTTTCCATGCAGCCGCCCGTGCCGTAGCGCACGCACTTTGCCGTCTTCGTGCCGTCCTGCTCGCAGGTGGCATCGTTGTTGGAAACATAGTCCTCAACCTCAAAGAGATGCCCGAGCTTGCTGTCCGTGTCCGTTACCGTGTCCGTTTCCATGCAGCCGCCCGTGCCGTAGCGCACGCACGTTGCCGTCTTGGTGCCGTCCTGTTCGCAGGTGGCGTTGTTGTCGGAAACATACTCCTGCCCTGCAAAGCTGTGGTTCAGGGCGGGGATATCCTCGGTTTTTGTATGGGAGGAGCTGGTGCAGGTGTAAGTCCTGACCCCCTTTTCCGTGCAGGTGGCGGGCGTCGTCACCGTGCCGCTGTCCCATACAAAGTCTCCGGTGGGGTTGGTGACCGTTTTGCTGGGAGTTCCCGACATGGAACTGCGGGGCGCGTAATATTCGATTTTTCCGCCGGGGTTCAGCGCGCAAATATCCGGCTCGACCTCTGCGCCGGGTATCCGGCTTCCGTCCGCGTTGCTGCCGCCGTCGCCGATGCCTGCGCCCGCTCCGTCAATATCGTCTTCAACGCCGCCCCGCACCTTCAGCTTCGTGTCGCCGGAAACGGTGATGTCGTTTCCTTTACTCCGCAGACCGCCGCCGATGCCTGCGCCGTTTACGCCGCCGCTGGCACTGACCTCGCCGCCGGAGATGATGATGTCGCTGCCATCTCCTGTGTGGCCGCCGCCGATGCCTGCGCCGTTTTTGCCGCCGATGGCGTTGACCTCGCCGCCGGAGATAGTGATGTTGCTGCCGCTGCCGTGCTGTCCGCCGCCGATGCCTGCGCCGTTGAGGCCGTTGGTGGCCCCGACCTTGCCGCCGGAAATGGTGATGTTGCTGCCGTTGCCGCCGAGGCCGCCGCCGATGCCTGCGGCGGCGAGGCCGCCGATGGCGTTGACCCCGCCGCCGGTGATGAAGATGTTGCTGCCGTCCTTTCCGCTTCCGCCGCCGATGCCCGCACCTTGTTGGCCGCCCCAGGCGGTCAGCTTGCCGTTCTTGTCCTCGTCCGCAATGGTCAGGCTGCCGCCGTTGTTCTTTTCAAGGCCGGCATGCTCATAGCCACTCCTGAGCGTGCTTCCGCCGTTCAGCTCGATGCTGACATTGCCCTCGCCGGCGGTGGAAACGGCGGCCTTGCCCTTATCGCGCACGTCGATGTTCACACCGGAGAGGGTGACGTTTGCGGTCTGATCCTTCTCCGCGTTGATGGTGACGTTGTTTTCCTTAGAGGTTCCCGTAATGACGGGCGCGCTGTCCGGTACAGCGGCTCCGCCTCCCTGCCTGACCGTCTGCCCGCCGCTCTCGGCGTTTACGGTGATGTCGCCCTTGCCGATGTCCCAGGTCGCCGCGTGCGCCGACACGGGCAGACTGGCGAGAAGCAGCAGCGCAAGGAGCGTTGATACGATTTTCTTTCCCTTCATGTGTAAAAGCCTCCTTCTTTGTTCTGATTGATCGCCTCAATTCCGTTTTAATGCTCAGACACGGTAATTTTACCAGACGATGCGGAGAATTTCAAGTGCGCATTTGTACAAAATCCTGTTTTTGATGCGCTGCCGATAACGTTTGAGGCGGAGCAGCCGCTCCTTGCCCTGATGTACTTTGCAAAGCAGACCAAAAAAATCCTCCGGGGCAGACGCTCCGAAGGATTTTTTGCTGCGCCAATATCATGTTTCCGAAAAACTCCTGCCGGTGGAAATCGGGCGCTGCCGTTTCCGCGGCGTTCCGCGCGGGAAAGTGCGGCCGCGGCGTTGTGATGTATGCCTTATGCGCGGGAGAAAACGATCGCAGTACCGGCAATGTCCTCGTCAACGACGGAGAGCGTACCGGCGGCCTCGTCATAGACGGCGGAGCTCTGCGTCTTGCCGATGGTCAGAACGATCTCACCGTTTTTCACGGCATACACGCCGTTGACGGTGCCGCTGTCGAGAAGCTCCTTCAAAGTCTCCTTGGGAAGCAGGCTGGCCATAAAGTCTTCCAGAGGCATTTCCAGCATGGCATCAATGAGTTCGCGCGTCGTTGTGCAGCCGTAAGTCTGCATAAGTCCTTCCACGGTATAGCCGTTGTTCGCAGCGTCCTGCTCGATCTCTTTTTCCAGATAGGCGGTGAGACCGTCCGTAAAAGCTGTATAGAACGTGTCGATCATCGCGGCGGCAGATTCGCTGTCAGCCGCCAGAAGGAATGTACCCTCGCCGGTGAACTCGATGATGTACTTCAGGGGAAGAGCGCCGAGCTCCATGCAGTCCAGAAGCGCTTTGGAGGATTCGTCGTCATCAATGGCATCGTATAGGGAGTCGATGAAGATCGACGATACATCCATTTCGTTCGATACCCAGCTTCCGAGCAGCTTTTCGGCAAATACTCTGTCGCCGGCCTGCGCGGCGAGAGCGGCGCTGTTTTTATAATCGCCGAGGGCAGTGAAGAGCTCCGCGGCGTGCGCGTACTCTCCGGCGTCATAGGTGTTCTGCGCGATCGCATAGTCGCATGCGGTGACGAGCGAAGCGCTCTCTTTATAGTCGCCGAGCGCGGCGAAAAGCGCGCGGGCCTGCTCGTAGTCTTCGGCAAGGTAGGCGTCCGTCGCGATCGAGTAGTCGCACGCCGAGGCGAGCGCCGCACTATCCTTGTAATCACCGAGCGCTTTGAACGCCGCGGAGGCCGCGGCCGCGTCGCCGCTGCCCATGAGCTGCACGGCTGTCTGGTAGTCATTGGCGCCGCAGCCGGTCACAGTCAGCATAAGAGCGGCGGTGAGAAGTATCAGAGCCAGTTTTTTGATCGTCTTTTTCATTCTTTCTTCCTTCTTCCGATACGTTTTTGCCGGAGATCGTATAAACTCAATATAGCATCTATTTTGTTGGTTTGTAAAGAAAAAACGTCCGCCGCGCGGCGCATTTCGCCGTGAAAAGATACGATTCTACTTTCAGGGGGTGTTCTTTTCGCCGCGGTTCTGCTATAAAGAAACCGATTAACACAAAGGAGAACGGTTTTATGGATCTCATCAGGATCGGACAATACATCGCGGGCAAGAGAAAGGCGCTCGGCCTCACGCAGAAGCAGCTCGCCGAAAAGCTCGGTGTGAGCGATAAATCGGTCTCCAAGTGGGAGCGCGGGGTATGTCTGCCGGACGTGTCGCTCTATACGGAGCTGTGTGCGGCGCTGGGCATCGGCATCAACGAATTCCTTTCGGGCGATGATATCGCGGAAAACGATCTGCCGCGCCGGGCAGAGGAGAATATCCTTCAAACGGCGGCGGACGGAAAGCGGCGGCAAAAGCGGCTCAAATGCATGGTCGCTGCGCTGCTCATCGTTTCCGCTGCGGCGCTCTCCATCATCGGGGCGTACCTGATCCGGACGAACCGGCCGGAGAACGTGATCCGCCCCGTGGAAAAAGAAAGCACGGAGATGCAGACGCTCAAGCTCCTCGCCGGTCTGGACGGAGCCTATATGTACCGCTATACAGCCACGGACGATTTTCTCTCCCTGCGTATATATCTGACGGAGTATCATTTCGGGAAACAGGTCAGCAAAGAGAACTGGGAGCTCAGCTACCGGGACATCGGTTCGCCGAAGGAGGGGACGATCCTCATCGTCCCGGATTTTGAAAATTTTCAGGTGAAGCTCATCCTCGCCGACGGTGGGTCAAAACTTTCGACGAGCTTTCCCATACTGGAGGGCGAGGAAAATCGAAAGTATTTCGCCAGGGCCGGGGTGTCTATTGAGGACGAAACGCCCATAACGTTTGAGGCGGAGCAGCCGCTCCTTGCCCTGATGTACAGCGAAAATGACCTTCAGGTCAGAGCCGTTCAGGAGTTCGCAGCCGGCAGCGTGTCGCCGGTAAACGACTATGCCTACTATATTTCTCTCGAATTTTGCAAAGCAGAGCAATAAAAAAATCCTTCGGGGCAGACGCTCCGAAGGATTTTTTGTTACGCCAGGATCATTTCCCCGAAAAAATCCGGCCGGTGGAAATCGGGCGCTGCCGTTTCCACAGCGTTCCACGCGAGAAAGTGCGGATGCACGGTTTTGTCGCCGCATTTGTAGCAGTTGGCACGGAAGAAAACGCCCGAGCGCAGGGAAAACTCCGGATAGAGGATGCGCAGGAACGAGAGCGGGATGCGGTATTCCGCCGTCCAACCGTCCGGCGTCCGGGTACAGACGGGACGGAACGTTTCCTGTTCGGAATTGTGGCAGAGCCGGACGCGCTCGCGCCGGTTCGGGCCGAAACCCAGCTCCATGCAGGCGTTGGGGTTGATCTCAAAGTTTACATAACGCCCATCGTCCGTGAGAGAGAAGAAAAATTCCATGCAGCTGTCCTCATGGACGGGGCTGAGCGGGGCGCTGTACTCCGCTCGGATGTCCGATTCCCACGCGCGCTGGAAAACATAGAGCGCGGTATCGTCGTAGCAGAGCTTCTGCTCCATGCGGACGCCGCAGTCCGGCTCCCACAGCACGCAGTCCGCGCGCAGCGGCTCGATCGCGTCCCGGTTGGACGCGCCGGATGTTTTTGCTATCGTATAGCTTTTCATAGCGCCTGTCCGCCGAGATATACGGCGCTTCGGTTCAGCGCGGCGTCGCACACAACAAAGTCGGCGAGCTTTCCGACGGCGATGGAGCCGATCTCCGCATTCTGACCGATCTCGTGCGCCGGGATGATCGTTGCGCTCAGGATCGCCTGTTCCGCCGGGATACCGAAGGATACGGCGCGCTGCATGCATTCATAAAGGTTGGCGGCGGACCCGGCGATCGTTCCGTCGGCGAGCTTTGCAACGCCGCCCTTGAGGAAAACGTCCTGCCCGCCGAGCGTATACTGCCCGTCCGGCATGCCGCAGCAGCGCAGCGCGTCGGAAATGAGGCAGATGCGGCCAGGGAAGAGCCTGAACGCCATCCGCACGGCGCTGGGGTGGATGTGGTATCCGTCGCTGATGAGCTCCGCAACGACGTTTTCGCGCTCGGATCCTGCCCCGATGGGGCCGGGCTTGCGGTGGTGGATGCCGGGCATGGCGTTATAAAGATGCGTCAGATGGGAAGCACCGGCGTCGAAAACGGCGCTGGCTTCCTCATAGGTGCAGTCCGTGTGCGCGATGGACACCGTGCAGAGCTTCGAGGCCTTTTCCGTGAATTCGACCGCGCCGGGCAGCTCCGCGGCAATGTCTGCAATACGGAGCAGACCTTCGGAGGCATTATACAGGCGTTCAAACGCGGCGTAGTCCGGCAGGCGGAGATAGCTTGCGTTCTGCGCGCCCTTTTTCTTCTCGGAGAAGAACGGCCCTTCCATGTTGATGCCCATGAGTCGCGCGCAGCCCTCGGGCGCGGCTTTTTTGAGCGCAGCGGCAGTTTTGTACGCGGCTTCGAGGACGTCGTAGGGCAGCGTCATGGACGCGGGGGCAAAGCTCGTGACGCCGTTCGCGGCGAGATACTTTGCCATTTTTACAAGACCGTCGTAGTCGCCGTCGGAAAAGTCCGCGCCGGAATTGCCGTGGTTATGGATATCCACCAGACCGGGGATCACATACTGCCCATGCAGGTCGATCCCGTCTCCGGCGGCATCGGTGAGAATTTCCGCAAAACGCCCGTTTTCCACGCGGAACGCGCCGCGCTGAAAGCACCCGTCAAGAAATAGATTGGCATTGGTAAAAAGCATGATGTCATCCTCCTGTGAACGTTGATCTCCGGTGGTATGTTTGAATTTACGCCTTCGTTTCCTCGGCGACGATACGCTGCATATCGTCCCATTTCTTTTCCATGTCCGCCGCGAGCCTGAACTGTGCCCGCGCACGGTCAAGATTCTGCCCTTCGCGGTGGACGGCAAAGTACAGATCGCCGTCGATATGGTCGGTCAGAAACCGCATGCCGCACTCCAGCGTTATTGTTTTCGCTCCCAGCGGAAGGAGCTCCAGCTCCCTGGCGGTCAGATTCGGGCACGCGCGGACATATCCGCGCGTGAAAACGCGGAAGCGCTCCAGACTCATCTCCACCTTGGAGAGATCGCGCTCGTCCTCCGCCGCGGTCGAAGCGCCGTAGCGGATGGCGTCGCCGAAATCAAAGAGGCTTGAGCCGGGCATCACGGTGTCCAGATCTACAACGCAGAGCGCCTTTCGTGTCTTCGCGTCCAGAAGGACGTTGTTGAGCTTTGTGTCGTTGTGCGCAACGCGGAGCGGGATCTCTCCGGCAGAAAGAAGGTTCTGGAGCGCGGACATCTCCGCTTCCCTTGCAAGAGCAAAATCGATCTCCGGCTGAACGGCCGCGGCGCGGCCCACCGCGTCGCGCTCGATCGCCTCGCGGAAAAGGCGGCAGCGATCGGGCGTGTTGTGAAAATTCGGGATGGTCTCGTGCAGCTTTTCCGCCGGGAAGTCGGAGAGCAGCTGCGCAAACGTACCGAAACCGACGGCGGCCTGATAGAAATCCTCGTCCGTCTCCGGCTGCTGGAGGCAGATCGTCCCGTCCACATAATCGTATACGCGCCAGTATTCGTCCCCATACCGGGTGTGGGGCGCACCGTCCTTCGTCCGGATGAGGGACATGACGCTGCGCGGATCGCTGGACTTGGAGCGCAGAAAATCCGTCACCGCCGCAATGTTTTCCGAAAGCGCCTGTACATTGCGAAAGGCGTGGTGATTGATTTTTTGCAGAATATACCGGCGTCCGGTGTCGGTCACAACGAGAAATGTGACGTTCACATGCCCGCTGCCGTAGTCTTCGCAGGAGACAGGCGTTCCGTCCAGCTGAAAGATGCGCAGAATATTTATCTTATCCTGATCCATGGTAAATGCTCCCTTTGCAGTGTTCCCGTCTATTTTAGTCAGTCCGGCGGAAGATAGCAATCCTTTTGTAAGATTTGGGCAGGATTTTTCAAAAAAAGCCAAAGCGCGGGCATCCGTTCCGCGCTTTCGGTTTATTGCAAAAAAAATCGAGTGTTCTCGAGGAAAGATCCCTTAAGAACACTCGATATGGTCCGAGTGACTGGACTTGAACCAGCGGCCTCCTGAACCCCATTCAGGCGCGATACCAAACTTCGCCACACCCGGATTTCTAACAGCTTTGTTATACTACCACAAGGTGTGAGCAAATGCAAGTCTTTTTTTACGATTCCTGCGGATTTTCCGCGGTGCCGATGTCACGGTAGAGCGAAACGAAGGTTTCAAAGCAGATATTGTTCTCTGTAATATACTTCGCGGCCTCCACGCCGACATAGCGGAAATGGAACGGCTCATACATTACGCCCGTGATCGGCTCCATGCCGTCGGGGAAGCGCAGAATGAAGCCAAACTCCTGACAATGCGCGTTCATGTACTGGAACATGGCGGTATTCTCAATGGAGCGGTTTTTCGTCGGATAATAGATATCCGTGATATCGCAGCAAAGACCGGTCTGGTGCTCGCTGTGACCGGCGGGCATGGTGATATAGTAGCCCTGACTGTCCTTGCCGTCGGATACGCCGTTGTTCCGGCAGACGCGGAGGAAGTTCGCGGCCTGATCTGCATAGCTCCGGTAGCCGGAGGAGAGATAGACGGAGAGCCCCTGCGCGCGGGTGTCCGCTGCCATCGCGGCGAGCGCATCGGCAATACGGCTGTCCACGAGCTGCCCTTCGAGCGTCACAAGCTCCGGCGGGGCGTACTCGGCGATGGAGTTATCGGCGTTTGCGAGGATATACTCCCAGCTGTTGATATCAATGTCCGGCGGCTCGGGCAGACCGAGTGCCGCGGCGCGGCCGGCAGGGGAGTCCGGGTCCGGCGTCGGCTCGGGCGTAGCGGTCGGCTCCGGCGTCGCCGTGGGTTCCGGCGTCGCCGTGGGTTCCGGCGTAGCGCTCGGCTCCGGGGTAACATCCGGTGTTGCGGTCGGTACGGGCGTTGCCATGGACTCCCGGAGTGCTGCGGCGTCGGACGCCTTGGCTGCGCTGAAACGCAGAACCATCAGCACCGCGCAAAGTATCAGCAGAAGGACCATGAGAATGATCCCGATCGTCTTTCGCGTGTTCATATTATTCCTCTTCCAGTTTTCTTTTGAGTTTTTCGAGCGCCTTTTTCTCCAGCCGCGATACATAGGAGCGGGAAATGCCGCAGCGCCTGGCGGTCTCGCGCTGCGTGAGCGCGGCGTCTCCGTTCAGCCCGTAGCGAAGGCGGAGGATCTCGGCCTCGCGCTCGTCGAGCACGTTGTCGATCAGCTGCGACAGATGCTGACAGAGATCGGTCTGCACGACGCGCTCGGACATGTCCTCCTCGTCGGCCAGAACGTCGATCAGTGACAGGGAATTGCCGTCGGAATCCGTGTCGATGGAGTCGGAGAGCGAGAGATCGCCCGCGCTTTTCCGGCTGCCGCGGAAGTGCATGAGCACTTCGTTCTCGATGCACCGGGAGGCGTAGGTCGCAAGGCGCACGCCTTTGTCCGGGCGATACGTCGAAACGCCCTTGATGAGACCGACCGTTCCGATGGAGATGAGATCGTCCTGCTCGCTCTCGCTCGTATAGTATTTCTTGATGATGTGTGCTACAAGACGCAGATTATGCTCGATGAGCGTGTTCCGCGCTTCGAGATCTCCCTGCATCCAGCGCTCCACGCAGCGCCGCTCCTCCTTGGCAGGCAGCGGCCGCGGAAACGAGCCGGAACCGGCACCGAGCCGCAGCGAGAGAAACGCGCCGTTGAGCAGCAGTAGAAACGCACTTGCCAGCATACAGCAAACCTCCCTTAACGGATGGTTCATTGTATTCCGGCGCGGCAAGTCCCTATGTGCCGGGACGATCCGGCATTATTTTCCCGTCTTGCTGTTGAGCCAGCTCAAAACGTCCTCGTATACCTCGGCGCGGTTCGTTTCATTAAGCATTTCGTGCCGTCCGCCGTGATAGAGCTTCATGGTGACGTCCTTCATGCCGGCCTTGAGGAAGCATTTGTAGGCGCGGATCACGCCGCGTCCCTGCTCGCCGACGGGGTCGCAGTCGCCGGAGACGAACAGGATCGGCAGATCCTTTTTCATCCGGGCGATGTTCTTCGGCTGGGTGACGAACGCGATGCCGTTCATCATGTCGTGCAGCAGCCCCGCCGTCGGGACAAAGCCGCAGAGCGGGTCTTCGTTATAGAGATCCACGGCGGCCTCGTCGCGGCTGAGCCAGTCGCTCGAGGTGCGGGGATTTTCAAACTTGTCGTTATAGGTGCCGAACGCCATCTTGTTGAGAAAATCGCTCTTGTGCATTGACCCGTTCCGGCGAATATCGATGGCGCTCATTACCTTGCCTGCCGATACGAGAGCGGGGCTCTGGTGGCCGGTGCCGCTGATGACCGCGCCGTCCAGCCCCGTGCGGAAGCGGATGAGATACGTCCGGGTCAGGAACGAGCCCATGCTGTGACCGAAAATGAAATACGGCTTTCCGGGATACTTCGCCGCCGTCTTGTCGTGCAGCGAGCGGATATCCTGCACCGCCTTTTCCCAGCCGTTTTCCTCGCTGAAAAAGCCGAGATGCGCCTCGTCCGGCGCGCTCTTTCCGTGGCCGAGCTGGTCGTGCAGCACCACGATGTAGCCGTGTTCGGCGAGAAACGCGGCAAACGCGTCGTACCGGGCGATATGCTCGGCGATGCCGTGCACGATCTGAACGATGCCGACGGGGTCTCCCTCCGGGAGATATTCACGCGCGGAGAGCGCCGTCTGCCCGTCCGAAGATAAAAATGTAAATTCCGACATACGTGCCATAGCCAAAGATCCTTTCTTGTGCTATAATGCTAGCGTCGATTGACAAGGGCACACGCGGTTCTGCCGGGCGGAAATGCCCTCATACTGCGTCAAAGCCCTTGAGAATACACAAAGTATTCTCTGCGGCCTTTTCCTTGTCTGCGAGCATTTCTGCTCCGGCAGAACTGCTTCGCATCGGACAGCCTTGGATTTTCGAGGGATTTTTGTTCTTTTGGACGCAGGCGGGCTGTCGCCCGCCAAGGAGAAAAGGGCAAAAAGCACCGAAAAGGCTGGCTGTCCGACGTGCGTGCCCTTGTTAATCGACGCATATATTATAAAATATATTATATACAATTCCCAGCGAAAATCAAGGAGGTTATCCCATGAGCCAGCACGTTATCGCCCTTGACCAGGGGACGACGAGCTCCCGCGCCATTATTTTTGATGTGAACGGGAAGGTCGTGTCGCTCTCGCAGCACCCCTTCGCGCAGATCTATCCGCAGCCCGGCTGGGTGGAGCACGATCCGATGACGATCCTCTATACGCAGCTTGAATCGCTCTCGGAGGCATTCCGCACGAGCGGCCTTTCCGCCGCGGACATCGCCGCCGTCGGCATCACCAACCAGCGCGAGACGACGATCGTCTGGGAAAAGGAAACGGGCCGCCCCGTGTATAACGCGATCGTCTGGCAGTGCCGCCGGACGGCGCCTCTGTGCGAGGAGCTGCGCGCCAATGGCTGGGAAGAGAAGATCCGCGAAAAGACCGGCCTTCTGATTGACGCCTATTTCTCCGGCACCAAGCTGCGCTGGATCCTCGATAACGTCCCCGGCGCGAGAGCGCGCGCCGAGCGCGGCGAGCTGCTCTTCGGCACGGTGGACACATGGCTCATCTGGAATCTGACCGGCGGGCGCGTCCATGTGACCGATTACAGCAACGCTTCCCGCACGATGCTCTTCAATATACATACGCTGCAATGGGACGCCGAGCTCTGCGAAGCGCTCCGAATCCCGATGTGCATGCTCCCGAAGCCGGTGTCCAACTCCGAAGAGTACGGCACGATCGACTCGCATATGCCGGGGCTCGAGGAGCTCTCCGGCACGCCGATCTGCGGCGCGGCGGGCGACCAGCAGGCGGCGCTGCTCGGGCAGGGCTGCATCCATCCGGGCGAGGCGAAAAACACCTACGGCACAGGCTGCTTTGCCATGATGAACACCGGCCCGACCGTCCCGGTGAGCCGAAGCGGGCTTCTCTCGTGCGTGGCGTGGAGCATCCGCGGCGAGACGAATTACTGTCTCGAGGGCAGCGTATTCAATGCCGGCAGCACCGTGCAGTGGATGCGCGATGAGCTCCATCTCATTTCCTCGGCGGAGGAAACGCAGGCGCTTGCCGAGTCCGTGCCGGACAACGGCGGCGTGTATCTTGTCTCGGCGTTCACCGGCCTCGGCGCGCCGTACTGGGATATGTACGCGCGCGGCACGCTCATCGGCATCACCCGCGGGACGACGCGCGCGCACGTTGTCCGCGCGGGACTTGAAGGCATCGCCTATCAGGTGCGTGATCTCATCGACGCAATGGAAAAGGACGCCGGCGCGCCCATGCAGATCCTGCGCGTGGACGGCGGCGCTTCCGTCAACCGCTTTCTCATGCAGTTTCAGGCGGACGTCCTCCGCTGTCCCATCGACCGGCCCGTTATGGTAGAGACAACGGCGCTCGGCGCGGCGTTCCTTGCCGGGCTGCACGCCGGTGTGTGGTCGAATGTCGGCGATATCGTCCGCATCCGCGAATCGGCGCACATTTTCCGCCCGAAAATGGACGCGGAAAGCGCGCAGGAGCTCTGCCGCCGCTGGCATAAGGCTGTGGAGCGTGCCAAAGATTGGGAATAACTTGTTTTTTCGTTGGAGATATAGTATAATCTCTTTTCAGGCAATTTGAACTTGGTTAGGAGAGTATGTCCATGCCATCGTTTTCGGAATATTACTGGGCGGGACGCCGCGGTCATCTGATCGGCGTCGGCGGCGTATCCATGTCGCCTCTGGCGGAGGTCCTCGCGGAAGCGGGCCTTGTCATCACCGGTTCGGACATGAACGAGGGGGCGAACGTGGCGCATCTGCGCTCGCTCGGCATTCCCGTGTTCATCGGGCATCGCGCGGAGAACATCCCGGCGGACGCCGAATTTGTCGTCCGCACCGCCGCCGTGCACGACGAAAACCCGGAGATCGTTGAGGCGCACCGCCGCGGGCTTCCGGTGTTCGAGCGCACGCAGGCGTGGGGCGCGATCATGAAAGATTACCGCAACTCGCTCTGCATCTCCGGCACGCACGGCAAGACGACGACGACCTCTATGTGCACGCACATCCTCATGGCCGCCGAGCGCGACCCGACCGTTATGATCGGCGGAACGCTGCCGCTGCTGCATGCCGGCCACCGCGTCGGCGCGGGCGACACGATCGTGATGGAGGCGTGCGAATATTACAATTCCTTCCACGCGTTTTCGCCCACTGTGGCGGTCATCCTGAACATCGAGGCGGACCATCTCGACTTCTTCAAGGATCTTGAGGATGTGAAAGCGTCGTTCCGGAAGTTTGCCTCGCTCGTGCCGGAAAACGGATACATCATTGCGAACGCCGAGGATAAAAATACCATGGACGCTCTCGCGCCGCTTGGCCGCGATATCTTCACGTTCGGCCTGAACAAGGGGGCGGATGTTTACGCCGCCAATATCGTGCAGCACGGCGCAGAGACGGAGTTTGACGTCATTTACTGCGAAGAGGTGTTCACGCATGTAAGCCTCCGTGTTCCCGGTATCCACAATGTGAAGAATGCGCTCGCGGCTTCTGCGGCGGCGATCTGTCTCGGGTGCAGCCCTGCGGCCATTCGCTACGGTCTCGCCGGGTTCTCCGGCGCGAACCGCCGGTTTGAGTTCAAGGGCAAGTACAACGGCGCAGATGTTTACGACGATTACGCCCATCATCCCGGTGAGCTCAAGGCGCTGCTTGACGCCATTGAAACGCTCGGCTACAAGCGAACGATCGTTGTGTTTCAGCCGCATACATACTCCCGCACGCAGGCGCTCTTCAGCGATTTTGTTGAGCAGCTCCGCCGTCCGGACGTGTGCTATCTTGCGGAGATCTATGCCGCGCGTGAAAAGAACACCATCGGCATCTCGTCCGCGGACATCGCGCGCGAGCTTCCGAACGGCATCTTCTTTGCGGATAACGCAGAGCTTGAAAAGACGCTGCGCGCAACGGCCAGCCCCGGCGACATTATCCTTACCGTCGGTGCGGGCGATGTGTACAAGATCGGCGAACGCCTCGTCGCCGAGGGAAAGGATAAGGTATGACGCGAGGAGAAATGAAGCTGCGCGCCCGCAGCCTGATCCTTACAAATCCGCCGCGTCCGCATCCCTGCCTCGTGACACTGGCGCTGTTGGCGTTCATCTGGATCGTCAACTATCTGGCGCAGAAGATCGGCGGTCAGCCGATCCTCATCGATCTCAACGCAGTCCAGAAGCTCGATTACCAGAACATGATCCGTATCGACTTCGCTAACGCGGAGCTCGTCCCGACGGCGATTCTGATCCTCTTTCAGCTCGTCGATATTGTCCTCTCTTACGGCTATATCGCCTATCAGCTCCGTGTCGTGCGCGGAGAGGCATCCGGCTTTGGCAATCTGCTCGACGGTTTCGCCATCACCGGGCGCGCCATCGCGCTCACGCTGCTGATCGATGCGCTCGTTATGGTCGCATCCGCGGCGCTCCTTGTCCCCGGCCTCATCCTGTCGTATGCCTATGCCATGGCGTCGTATCTGCAGGTCGATCATCCCGACTGGTCGCCGGTGCGCTGCATGAGGGAGAGCCGTCTCATGATGCGCGGGCATAAATGGGAGCTTTTCGTGCTGCAGCTGAGCTTCCTCGGCTGGCAGATCCTTGCGACGATCCCCGGTGTGTCGATCTTTGTGAAGCCCTATGTGGCGTTCACCGAGACCGTGTTTTATGAAAACCTCCGCGCCCCGGCTGCTCCGCAGCCGCCGCAGGAATTCTGAAAGAATAACGCAGAAAACCGGCTGGCGGTCACCAGCCGGCTTTCTCGTAAAAGGGAGAATGGATATGAAAAAGATCGCTGTCATCACAGGTGCTTCGAGCGGCATGGGCCGCCGCTTTGCGGAAACGGTGCAGGAATTCGGAACGTATGACGAGATCTGGGCGATCGCCCGGCGGGCCGACCGGCTCGAGGAGCTCAAAAATCATACGGCCTTCCCGGTACGTACCATCTCACTCGATCTTTCCGACCCGGCGTCGTATGAGACGTATGCCGCCCTCCTGCGCGAGGAGCAGCCGGAGGTCGGCCTTCTCATCAACGCCAGCGGCTTCGGCAAATTCCGCGCCGTGATGGATACGCCGCTCGAGGTCAATCTCAATATGGTCGATCTCAACTGCAAGGCGGTCATGGCGCTCTGCCAGCTCACGGTGCCGTATATGCCGTCCGGCAGCCAGATCATCAATATTGCGTCTGTTGCGGCGTTTCAGCCTATCCCGTATATCAACGTTTACGGCGCGACAAAGGCTCTTGTTCTGCACTACAGCCGTGCGCTCAACCGCGAATTGAAAAAGCAGGGGGTGCATGTTATGGCGGTATGCCCGTTCTGGACAAAGACCGAATTCTTTGACCGCGCCGTGGCGTCGGACGAAAAGCCGGTCGTGAAGAAATACATTGCCATGTATAAGCCCGAGGAGATCGTCGCGCAGGCCTGGAAGGACGCGAAGAAGGGCAAAGACATGAGCAAATGCGGCTTCAAGGCGCGCCTTCAGGCGCTCGGCGTGAAGATCCTGCCGCATAGCATGGTAATGGACACCTGGCTCCGCCAGCAGGAGCTGGATTAAAGAAAATCAAAAACCGGGGCTGCACGGCATTATCGGCTGTGCGGCCCCGGTTTTTTTGTTTCAGGTATTTTCGCTTCTGCGGCGGCGATGCCCGCGCCCGCGGCGGCGGCTCTGCGTCGCCTTGTCGCGGTAGAATTTCTCCATCTCGTCGTCGGCGCGGTAGACGATGCGGTTCACCGACCAGCTGTCGTTCTCCGTTTTGCGGAACTTGAGCCGGACGAGGAATTTGCGGTGCTCCTCGCATGTGCCGATCGTCATATACCGTCTATCGCCCTGATTGACCCAACGCGTCAGCTCCAGCGGCTCGCCGCAGTCGGGACAGACGGCGCTCGTGACCTCTTCGTCAAGAAACGCCTCGGAGCGGGAATTATACCCGGTGAAGGCGCGGTGCTCGAGCGCGTCCGGTTCATCGGTGTGGTGCTTATCCTCCGGAAGCCGAGTGGCGAGAAGGGAAGTGGCGTTGTCGTACTGCTCCAGTCCCTCGGCAAAGTCGAGCTTGGAGCAGACGAGCGCCGTGTTGTAGGCGTCGCCGAGCGCGTCGTGCGCCACACGGGTCTGCTCAATGGCGAAGTGCTCCATCGCCGTGGCGAGGGATTTCTGGTTTTTGTCGCCGCCGGTCTGGATGTTGTAAATGAGCTGGAGATTGATCCAGTCTGCGATCCAGTCCCAGTCGAGATCGTGGATGATGATGTTCTGCTCCATGATCCGCCGGTCATCGTAGCCCCAAGTGACGAACACCGGGTCCTCGCCGCACCATTCGCGGAAATGCTCAAATACCGTGGGGAACGTGTCGCCGTGGCTGAGGCGCTCCTTGTCAATGCCGGTAAGCTTTTTGACTTTGTAATGCATGCTGCGGAAGTATATGGGCCGCACGTCGGACTGGAATTCCTCCGCGGGGCAGAAATCATCGTCGAGCTTCACCGCGCCGATCTGGATGATCTCGCCGCTCAGATGGATGGGGAGACGGTTGAAGACGGACGCGTTGGAGCTCATAGCCTGGTTCCATTCCAGGTCAAGGACAATATAGGACATTCGGATTACCGACCTTTCTTATAACCAAATCATTATACCAATGCATCGGGGAAATAACAATCCCTTTTTTCCGGAAAATCACAGCTGCGGCGGACAGTTTTCGCAGAACACACTTTTTGCAGAGCAAAAAGCAAATATTGTGTTTCCATTCTCCCGCAGGTGATGTATAATGAAGAGAAATGCAAACATGGGAGGCATGACTCTTGTACATAGCTGTTATCTGCGGCGGATTGAGCGCCGAGCGCGATGTTTCCATCAGCTCCGGCACGGGCGCGGCACGCGCGCTGCGTGCGCGCGGACACAAGGTCGCGCTGGTCGATCTTTTTCTCGGAAACCCCTCGGCGGTGAATGATCCCCGCAGTGTCTTTACGTCCGACGCCGGAGACTCCGTTTACTCCGTGCGGGAGACCGAGCCCGATCTTGACAAGATCCGCGCCCAGCGCGGCGGCAAAGGGCTGATCGGCCCCGGCGTGATCGAGATCTGCCGCGCCGCGGATATCGCGTTCCTCGCGCTGCACGGCGCGGAGGGCGAAAACGGGAAGCTGCAGGCGTGTCTGGATCTTTACGGTGTGCCATATACCGGCAGCGGCTATCTCGGCAGCGCGCTCGCCATGGATAAGGAATTGAGCAAGATCCTTTTCCGCAGCAGCGGCATCCCTACGCCTCCGGGCGTCACGCTCCGCCGCGGCGACGCGGTGCCGGAGAGCATCGGCTTTCCGTGCGTCGTGAAGCCCTGCTCCGGCGGCTCCTCCGTCGGCACGAGCATTGTCACCGAGCCGGAAAAGCTCCCCGGAGCGCTCGAAGAGGCATTTTCCTGCGATGAGGCGGTGCTTGTGGAGAAGTATATCCGCGCCCGCGAGCTGACGGTCGGCGTGATGGACGGCCGCGCCATGGCGGTCATTGAGATCATTCCCAAGACCGGGTTCTATGATTATAAGAACAAGTACCAGGCGGGCCTTACCGAGGAGATTTGCCCCGCGCCGATCAGCGCGGAGGACACCGAGCGCGTGCAGCGCCTTGCCGAGCGCGTATACGAAGCGCTCCATCTCGATGCCTATGGCCGTGTCGATTTCCTGATGGATAAAGCGGACGGTGAGCTCTACTGTCTGGAAGCGAATACGCTCCCCGGCATGACGCCCACAAGCCTCATCCCGCAGATGGCGGCGGCCGAGGGCATGGATTACGGCGAGCTGTGCGAGAAAATTATCGAAGTATCTTTGAAGAAGTATAAGAAATGAACGGAATGACGATCGGCGAAATGCTCCGCGCCTGCCGCGGCGAATGGCAGGGAACCGAAGAGACCCTCACGAAAGCGCCCTCGTCCATCGTGACCGACAGCCGGCAGGCGGGGGAGGGAAGCCTCTTTCTCGCGCTGCGCGGCGAGAAAACGGACGGACATAAGTACATCCCCGACGTGCTGCAGAAGGGCGCGCTTGCGGTGCTGTGCGAGGAGCGCGGCGCGGCGGGCGAGGAGCCGCGCATCGTTGTGCCGGATACGCTCGCAGCCATGCAGCAGATCGCCGCGGCAAGCCGGAAGCGCTGGGACATTCCGTTTGTCGGCGTCACCGGCAGCGTCGGCAAGACGACGGCAAAGGAAATGCTCGCCGCCGCGCTCTCCGGAAAATACGAAGTATTCAAAACGCCGGGAAGCATGAACGGGCAGATCGGCATTCCCGTTTCGCTCATCGGCCTGCACGGAGAGTATGACGTTGCCGTGATCGAAATGGGCGTTTCCCTCTTCGGGGAGATGACGCGCCTTACGAACATGGTGCATCCCGATATGGCGGTGTTTACGAACATCGGCGACGCGCATCTGGAGGCGCTCGGCGACCGTCCCGGTATCCTGCGGGCCAAGTCTGAGATATTGCAGGGCATGGGGCCCGATGCCGTCATCTTCGCCAACGGCGACGACGCGCTCCTTTCCGCAGCGGACTTCGGACGGAAGACCGTCCTCTTCGGTCTCGGTGAAAACTGCGCTGTCCGCGCTGCGGATGTTCGGCACTGCGGCGAGAGCCTTTCCTGCTGCATTCTTGCCGGGGAGCGCAGCTTTCCCGTGACTGTCCCGGCCTACGGCACATATATGATCTACTCCGTGCTCGCTGCGGCGGCGGTATCGCTTGAGCTCGGCCTTTCGGACGCGGAGATCGCGCGCGGGCTCGCCCGGTATGAAACGGTGGGCCGCCGCTCTCGTGTCGTAAAAACCGGGTACTGCACGCTTGTGGACGATTGCTATAACGCCAACCCGACGTCCGACCGCGCGGCGATCGACTCGCTTGCCTCGCTTTCCGGACGGCACGTATGCATTCTCGGCGATATGCTGGAAATGGGCGGAAACGCCCCGGAGCTTCACCGGTCGGTCGGTGAATACGCCGCGGCGCACGGCGTTGATCTTGTGATCACGCAGGGGGAGCTGGCAAAGTACATTGCCGAAGGCGCGGGGACGGCCGGCGCGCATTACCCCGACCGCGCATCGCTTCTCGCCGCGCTCCCGGAGCTGCTGCATGAGGGCGACGTGGTGCTCGTCAAAGCCTCCCACGGCGCACATTTCGAGGAAATATCGGAAGCCGTCAAGCAGCTTTCTTGAAAGGCTCAAAAATCCTGTGCTCCGGCACAGGATTTTTTGTAACGAAACGGGAAAAACGCGCACTTATATACGACGAAACGGAAAGGAGAGCGGTACGGATGCAGAGCATGGAAGAGATCTACCGGCAGCACGCGCAGACGGTGTACCGCTATCTCCTTGCCCAGACGCGCAGCGCCGATCTTGCGGAGGAGCTGACGCAGGAGACGTTCTGTCAGGCCGTGCGCACCGCCGGGCAGTACCGCGGCGAAGGAAAGCTCACCACATGGCTCTGCGGTATTGCGAAGAACGTCCTGCGCACCTATCAGCGCCGTCATCCGGTTGAGGAAGAGCTGGATGAAACGGCGGCTGCTCCGGATACGCCGGATGAAGCGTTTCTCGCGCGTGAATCGCAGCTGGAGCTGCTGCGCAAAATGCAGACGCTCGGGAGTGACGCGCGCGAGGTGATGTACCTTCGTATCTTCGGCGCGTTGTCGTTCCGGGATATCGGCGAAATACTCTCACGCACGGAGAACTGGGCGCGCGTCACGTACTACCGCGGCAGAGAAGCACTGCGAAAGGAGCTGGAAAAAGACGATGAAAAATGATCTCAGCTGCGAGGTCGTCCGCGACCTTCTGCCCTCGTACCTTGACGGCGTGGCGAGCGGCGAGACGAAGGCCGCTGTGGAGCGGCATATGGAAGAATGTCCGGACTGCCGCGAAACGCTGCGCCGGATGAAGGAACCGGAGGTCGCCGCGCCGCCGGAGGAAAAGGAGATCGACTATCTCAAAAAGGTGCGCCGACGCAGCTCCCGCAAAGTGGCCGTAATTCTGGCGATCGTCGTGCTTCTCTCGATGGCAGCGATGCTCCGGCTGTTTTATATCGGCTTTCCTGTAGACTCGCGCGCGATCGCCGCAGTTGTCACCGTAAGGGACGGTACGGTGCGTCTCACCGGCACGCTTACCGACAGCGGCCAGAGCGTGTGCCGGGCGAACATCACGCAGAACGAGGACGGCGGCGTGGAGGTGCAGATGTATGCTTCGCTCCCGCTCTTCGCGCATAGCGGAGATTTTACCTGGGAATACCCCGCGGCGAAGGATGTCACCAGCGTCTCGGTCAACGGCCTTGTTCTCTGGGAAAACGGCGAATCGATCGACTCGCTCACGGCGAGGCTCTACGAGGCGAAGAACCCCTATGTCGGCGATATGAGCGCGAACGCCAATATTGCCTCGCTCCTCCGCGTCGGAAACCGCGTCGGCAGCTTTACGAATGAATTGCAGACGGACGCAGAGCCCTACGGCTGGACGCTTATTCTGGACGATCCCATCGCGGCGGAGAACGAGAAGAGCACAAAAGAAGAGATGCGCCGCTGCTCCTGCGTGCTGCTCGCGGAGATCGAAAATCTCGGCACCGTTTCATGGAAGTATGAGACCGAAGCAGGGGAGAAGACCTTCACCGTCACCGCCACGGACGCATCAAAGCTGGCGGGGCAGGATATCAAGACCTGCGCCGCCTCCGCCTCGGAATTGCAGAATCTCTTGAATGAACTCGGATTTTAACACAAAAGCGCCCGTGCTTCGGCACGGGCGCTTTTGCGATATTGGATCAATCTTTTTCAAATACGACAACGCCGCATTCGTAGGGGTGGTCGTAGTATACGGCTTCCTTTCCGCGCTGCCTGTGGAGCAGCATTTTGAGTATAATGGCAAAATCCCCACCGCCGCCGAAGATCATGGCTAATGCCAGAATGAAGACCCAGAAAATCCCGGTCAGAGCCGCGGCGGCCGTCAGGCCGATACCAAGCACGAGCGTCGGCATGGCCGCGCCGAGAATATACTGCCCGCGCTTCATCGGCTGCGCACAGGTGCAGTAAGGCGTAAGCGCTTTCCAGATCACGCCGAAGCGAATGGCTCTCCAGTGACTTTCGGCAAAAAGCCCCCATGTAAGTCCATGGATGCCTTCGTGAACTGCGGTAAGAAGCAGCATTACAAGAAGGAATAAGAGAAAATCGAAAGGCGACATCGATTCGGCCATCGAGAGGAATGAAACGCGGGAAAGAACAACGGCTCCGGAGAGCGCGGCAAACGGCAGCATGACGATAAGCGCCAAAAGGTTTGCCTTTACTACGCCGATGGTGAGATCGGTCTTTTGGTATCCCTGCCGTTCCATTTCCTCACAGATGAGCGCAAACTGTTCCTTGCGTTTCTGCTCGGCGGGGGTGAGCTTTCTCTCATTTTTCGCCATTGTACCTTGCTCCGATCCAAAGATTTTCATCATTGTACCACGGCAGACGGACGCTTGCAAGAAAGTATAAAACTCCGGCATGACCCTGCGGATCATGCCGGAGCTTATCGCTATATGCTTAGATCAGGTGGAAGGCAAGGATCAGGCCGGAGAATACGATGGAAACCGTGGAGCACAGCTTGATCAGAATGTTCAGGGACGGGCCGGAAGTATCCTTGAACGGGTCGCCGACGGTGTCGCCGACAACGGCAGCCTTGTGCTGCTCGCTGCCCTTGCCGCCGTGGTGGCCGCCCTCGATATACTTCTTCGCGTTGTCCCAGGCGCCGCCGGCGTTGGACATGAACACGGCCATCGCAAAGCCGGTGACGGACACACCGCCGAGCAGACCGACAACGCCGGTGGGCCCGAGGATGAGGCCGGTGGCCAGAGGAACGACGATGGCGAGCAGAGCCGGAGCGACCATCTCGTGAAGAGCGCCCTGCGTGCAGAGCGAGACGCACTGCGCGTAGTCCGGATCAGCCTTGTATTCCATGATGCCGGGGATCTCCTTGAACTGACGGCGGACTTCCACAACGATGGACTGCGCCGCGCGCTGCACAGCGCTCATGGTGAACGCGGAGAAGACGAACGTGAGCATCGCGCCGATGAAGAGACCGACCAGAACGGTGGGGCTCGTGAGCGTGAAGTTCAAAATCTCTTCCGTGTTGTCCTGCACGATGTTGACGTAGGACACGAGCAGCGCAAGAGCGGTCAGAGAAGCAGAGCCGATCGCAAAGCCCTTGCCGGTAGCGGCCGTGGTATTGCCCAGAGAGTCGAGAGCGTCGGTGCGCTCGCGGACTTCCTCAGGGAGACCGGCCATCTCGGCGATGCCGCCGGCGTTGTCGGCCACAGGGCCGTAAGCGTCGGTCGCGAGAGTGATGCCGAGCGTGGAGAGCATGCCGACGCCGGCGATGCCGATGCCGTACAGACCCTTGTTGAAGGCCTCGGTGAAGTGACCGGCGCCGTCAACGATCGTCTTGGAGCCGCCCGCGGCAAAGTAGCTGATGAGAACGGCGGCAGCAACGATCAGAATGGAGGTCAGCGTGGACTTGAGACCGAGGGAGATGCCGCCGATGATGATCGTGGCAGAGCCGGTCTCGGAAGCGGCAGCGAGCTCTTGGGTGGGCTTATAGGTGTCGGAGGTGTAATACTCGGTGAAGTAGCCGATGGCGCAGCCGCCGATCAGACCGCAGAGGATGGCGACGTAAACGCCCCAGCCGTCGTTTGGGAGAAGGAGAAGGCAGAGGGGAGCGGCGAGCACGGCGGCGAGAATGGCCGCGGTGTAGGTGCCGGTGCGGAGACTCTTGAGCAGGGCCTGCTGGGAAGCATTTTCCTTCGTCTTGACAAGGAAGGAGCCGATGATGGAGCAGATGATGCCGACAACGGCGAGAGACATGGGCAGCAGCATACCGGCGAAGCCGTAGCCGCCGACGGCGCTCAGCGCGAAGGTGGCGAGAATGGAGCCGACGTAGGACTCGTACAGGTCAGCGCCCATACCGGCAACGTCGCCGACGTTGTCGCCGACGTTATCGGCGATGGTGGCGGGGTTGCGCGGGTCGTCCTCGGGGATACCGGCTTCGACCTTGCCGACAAGGTCAGCACCGACGTCCGCGGCCTTGGTGTAGATACCGCCGCCGACGCGGGCGAAGAGCGCCATGAAGGAAGCGCCCATGCCGTTCATGACCATGATGTTGCCGAGCTGCACGGGATCATCAATCCCGAAGGCATAGCGGAGCAGGAAAAACCAGATGGTGATATCCAGCATGCCGAGACCGACGACGGTGAAGCCCATAACGGAACCGGAGGAGAACGCCACGCGAAGACCCTTGTTCAGGCTCTCGGAGGCGGCCTGCGCGGTACGCGCGTTGGAGCTCGTGGCGATCTTCATGCCGACGAGACCGGCGAGCATCGACCAGATGCCGCCCGTGACGAACGCGAACGGGGTAAACTTGGAGAGCATTTTGCCGCCGGAGGCAAAAGCGATCACCAGCAGAACCACGAACACGATGGCGAAGACCTTGAGAACGGTGGTGTACTGACGCTTCAGATAAGCGTTGGCACCTTCACGAATGGAAGCGGCGAGCTTCTGCATCTTTTCGGTGCCTTCGGAATAGCCCATGACTTTCTTTGCCTGAAGAACAGCAAAGAGACCGGCAACGACAGCACCGACGAAGCCGATCCAAAACAGTTTGTCCAATTACTTCACTCCTCAAATTATTTTTTGCTTGGGGTATCAGGGCAGAGGTAAATTTTACAGGAAAAAACATTTTTTTTCAATACCGTTTTTTATGAAAAACAAGTCTTGACAAAAAATTGACCCGCAAACCAATTGCGGGCCATTCGGAAACGTTTCACTTGTTTAAAATGTATATTGATATATTCAACACGCCGGCGAAAACCAGCCACAGGAGATACGGAATGTTCAGTTTTCCGGCGTCAGGACGGATATTTCCGAACCGGAACGCCATTACCGCAGCGAGAACGAGCAGCAGAAGGAGCCAGAAAAAGGCGGTCAGACGGAGTCCCCAGGCAAAGAAAAAGATGGACCACCAGAAGTTAACGAAGAGCTGTGCCCAGTACGTGAAAAGCGCGTCGCGCGGCGGCGGACGCTTATGCCGAAAAGACCTTTTCCAGATGCTTCTGCTCAAAACGCGTCAGCGCGCGGAAATCCACAAACGGATGATATACCGCCTCCAGTTCGTCGTGCAGCTCCTTCGCCCGCCGCAGCGCGGAACACGCCTCCGCCGCGAGCGAACGGCGCAGCGCGGCGGCGCGGCGGACTTCCTTTCGCTTTGCGTCGGAAAGCTCCGCCGCCGTGTCGAGCCGGAAGTGCCGCGCGGCCTTGCCGTCAAAGCGGAAATCGCCGGACACCGCGACGAGCGACAGTCCATCCTCCGGCAGGATCAGCGCCGCAAGCTTTTCCGGATCGACCGGATCGGGACAGACGATGCGCGCCGCGCCGGCCGAGCGCGCCCGTTCAAGCACCGCCTGCAAAAAATCGTCCGTAAGCCCAAGCTCATTATCCAGCGTGTACACCCGCCCAAACGACGCGGCGGTCTCCGAGAGCAGCACCGCGCCGCGGCAGGTATAGGCCGAGAGAAAACGCCTTTTTTCGTATTCCTCCGCCTCCGAACGATGAACGGCCTTTTCTGCGAACGCTTCGGCGTGTTCTCGCACGCGCGCTTTAGCTTCTGCCGTAAGAACGCCCGGAATACCGCCGGGGGAGACGAGCATTGCCGCGTGCAGCATGTCATAGGCGCGCGCATACTCGCACCGGTACGCAGCAAAGAGCCGCCGCATTTTCTCCGCCTCCTCCGGCGGAATGGGACGGTAAAATGCGCCGAGGTCGAGATACTTTCCCGAAGCGCCCGGAACGGCGGGCTCCTGCACATGCGGAGACGTAGCGTCCACATACCCGAGCTTCTTTTCCGGAATGTATATCCCGTCGAGCGAATCCGGATCGCCGGAGCACAGAATGGATTCAACGGAGAGTCCCGCTTCCTCCGCGCGCTCGGCGGCGCGGCGCATGAGCGTGGATTTCCCGTTGCCGGGGCCGCCCTTGATGTACCAGACAAATGCGCCGTCCTCCGGCGCGGCAAACGCCGAATAGAGCGAAACGAACCCTGCGCCGGTGTTTGCGCCGAGGAAAAACTGCCGGGAATTTTTTTGTTCCATAACGATGCACACCCTTTCCATGTATCAGGATATGCGGGAAACCGAAAACACGACGCAAAAGACACTTGATATTTTTCCGCGCATCCGATATAATAACAAAGCGGTCTTTGGCAAGGCTGCACTAGTCGGGGAGCCAGCGGTGCCCTGTAGCCTGCAATCCGCTATAGCAGGGATGAATTCCTCTCCGAGGGTATGCGATGTGTCGTCTGGCGGCAGTAAGTGGCGCTGACGGTCTGGTCTCGCGCAACACAGCCCCGTGAACCATGTCAGGCGGGGAACCGAGCAGCATTAAGCGGAACGCTGTGTGTGCCGTGAGGGTGCCGGACCTGAGCCGGCTGCTGTTGCACCGGGCATACCGCATCATTCAAGGAAAGGTGTGCAGTCTTGCCAAGGATCGCTTTCTATTTTCCCAAAAACGGAGAGATGGATTTTGTACGAAGCTCTGTACCGGAAATACCGGCCGAAAACCTTTGACGATGTGGTGGGGCAGCCGTTCATCACCGAAACGCTCAAGACCCAGGTGCGTACCGGACGGCTTAGCCACGCCTATCTTTTTATCGGCACCCGCGGCACGGGCAAAACGTCCTGCGCGCGCATTCTCGCCAAGGCGGTCAACTGCGAGCACCCGGTGGACGGAAACCCCTGCAACGAGTGCGACGCCTGCCGCGGCATTGAGGACGGCTCCGTTCTCGACGTGGTCGAACTGGATGCGGCGTCCAACAACGGCGTGGACGATGTGCGCATGCTGCGCGACGAGGCGATCTTCTCTCCCACCACAGTACGCAAGCGCGTGTACATCATCGACGAGGTGCACATGCTCTCCAAACCGGCGTTCAACGCGCTGCTGAAAATTTTGGAGGAGCCGCCGCAGCATCTCATGTTCATTCTCGCAACAACGGAACTCCATAAAGTTCTTCCCACGATCCTCTCCCGCTGCCAGCGCCACAGCTTCCGGCGGCTCGACGGCGACACGATCGCCAAGCGCCTCGCCTATGTTGCGGAGCAGGAGGGCATCAATCTCACGGCGGACGCGGCGCAGCTTCTGGGCCGCCTTGCCGACGGCGGCATGCGCGACGGCCTTTCGCTGCTCGACCAGTGCTCCGCGGCGGAAACGGTAGACACCGCGGCGGTGCGCAACGCGATGGGGCTGGCCGGAACGCTCCGCACGCAGTCCATTGCGGACGCCGTTCTCGCCGGGGATACCGAGGAAGCGCTCACGCAGTTTGAATCGCTCTGGCAGGACGGCAAGGACCCTGCGGCGCTGCTCGGCGAGCTCTCTGGGCTCTTCCGCGACGCGCTGCTGCTCCGTCTCGCCCCGAAGGGCGGGCGGACGCTGATCTCCGGGGCTTACGGGGAAAACGTTCTGCGCGACATCCGCGCGGGCGACGGAAACCTTCTCTGGCTTCTCAATACGCTGCAAAAGCACCAGGCACTGCTGCGCGAAACGGGCAATCCGCGCCTGCAGACGGAGCTTTGTCTCGCGGAGCTCTCCGGCGGCGGAGAGATCTCGCCGCCGCGCGCGGCCGCTCCCGCGCAGAGACCCGCCGCGCCCCGGCCGGAACAGCGGGATATCCCGACGCCCCCTCCGGCGCCGCCGGTACAGGAAACGCCGGCTCCGGCGAAGAACGATCCCGTATATGCGCCGCCAATCACGGCGAGTGAGCCTGTCCCGACAGAAGAAGCAAAACCGGCGCCTCCGGCGGCGGAAAGCGTCCCGGTGACAGAAGCGGAGGAAAGCGTCCCGGTGACGGAAGCGGCGGACAGTGTCCCCGCGGGCGGCGTCAGCTGGGAATACGCGCTCTCGCAGCTTGAAAACGAGCTGCCCATCGGCGTTCGCATCGTTCTGACGGACGCCACACAGTCCTCGGGCGAGATCCGCGGGGGCGAACTTATTCTGCATCTGCTCCCGGGCTTTGCGAAAAACGCCGTCAACGTCCCGGACGTGCTCAACAAGATACGGCAGAAGGTGTCTGCGCTCTGCGGCGCACCGATGCAGATCCGGCTGGAGGAGCTGCAAAGCGGCGGCGCACAGGGGGAGGATAAACTTGATTTTCTCGGCAAATTCGGCAATGTAACCATCCAATAAAAAGGAGACAGGAAACTATGGCAAAAGGATACAGAGGCGGCAGCTTCGGCGGCGGTATGAGCATGGGCGGCGGCATGAGACAGAGCGATCTTATGAAGCAGGCACAGAAGATGCAGCAGGACATGCTGAAAATGCAGGAGGAGCTGGACGCCAAAACATACTCCGCTTCGGCGGGCGGCGGCGTTGTCACGGCGGAGGTCAACGGCAAGCGCGAGCTCATCACGCTCACGATCGACCCCGAGGCCGTCGATCCCGACGACGTGGAAATGCTGCAGGACATGGTCATCGCGGCGGTCAATTCCGCGCTCAAGGCGGCGGAGACTTCCCGCGAGGAGAGCATGGCAAAGGTCACCGGCGGGCTGAACTTCGGCTTCTGATTTTAAATTTTATCATGCAGAAACGGCGCGGACAGGGGAACTGTCTGCGCCGTTTTGTGCTGTAAGCGGTATTAGAGATGCTTTATCATCTGCATTTCACGGTAAAGATGGCCGGAATAGGAGTATTCGATTTCTTTTATCTCCCGAAAGCCGAGATCCGAGTACATTTTGCGCGCGGCAACGTTGTCGAGAGATACGCTGATATAAATTTTATCTGCGCCGTGTTTCTTTTTGAAATAATCAAGAAACTCCCGGACGGCCCGCTTGCCGTAACCTTTGCCCTGAAACTGACGGCCGATCATAAACCGGCTCATCGACCAGCCGGGATAGGTGTCGTCGTAGTCGTACAGAACAAACCCGACCATGGTATCGCCGTCGTATACCCCGAGCGCGTACAGCCCGTCCTCATAGGCGGCTTCAACGAGGGAGCGCGTATTGTCTGCGACAAAGTGTTTCTGGCTTTCCTCGACCTGCAATTCCATGCATTCCCGGTAGTTTGACTTATCGATCGTTTTAAAATCCATGCTCCTGCTCCTATACATTTTCCAGCGGCAGATGCACGATCTGGATATCGCGCTCGATGGCATAGCGCAGCGTGTTGAGCGTGCCGCCGGATTTACCGTCGTAGCAGGCGATGATGAGATCGGCGTGGTCGACCATGTACCGGTTGCGCTTCATCATGCAGCCGGGGGAGTAGTGCTCCTGCAATACGGTGACGGTGTCGCAGCGCGCGAGAAGGGCTTCGTACCGCTGCCGCTGCGCCGCGCCCCAGTGCTCCGCCTGTCCGGCGAACGGGACGGCGGCTTCAAGCGTTATATCGGGGTGATCCTCGCGCAGCGCGAGAATAGCCTCGCAGAAATAGAGATCGCACCCCTCGGCCATGCCGCAGATGAACCGGTGAAAGCCGGATTCATATACCGCTTCCAGCGTATCGTACAGCGTCCGTTTCAGTCTCCGGCAGCGCGGATCGTTTTCGTTATAGCCCCATGGCAGCTTTTCGGCCCGGTGGCCCGTAAAGCTGCAGGTCGGCTCGCCCATGCGCATCACATCCTTTTGCGGCTATTGTAAGGTTTTTCGGCCGGATTGTCAAAGCTCTTGATTTTTTTGCGGGGCGTGCTATAATACGGCTATCTGAATATGGAACTATTCTTCAGGGCAGGGTGAAATTCCCGACCGGCGGTAAAGTCCGCGAGCCGTAAGGCAGATTCGGTGCAACTCCGAGACCGACAGTATAGTCTGGATGGAAGAAGAAGCGGTAAGGCTCTCCTTACATTCTTGTGCTGCGCCCGGAGAATGGCTTTCTTCGGACGAATTTTTTTTAAGGGGGCCTTTCCCATGACAAACACCCGTAAACTGACGACGATGGCGATCCTGACGGCACTCTCCGTCTGCTTCGTTGCGCTGATCCATTTTCCGATCTTTCCGGCGGTCGCGTTCCTTGAATACGACCCGGCGGATATTCCCATTCTGATCTGCGGCTTTGCGTTCGGCCCGGCTGCGGGATTCATCGTCACGCTGATCGCCGCATTCATTCAGGGCTTTACCGTGAGCGCCCAGAGCGGGATCTACGGCATCATCATGCACATTGTCGCAACGGGCGCGTATGTGCTCTCGTCGAGCCTCTTCTACCGGAAACACAAAACGAAGAAAATGGCCGCGGTCGCCATCGGCATCGGCACGCTGACGATGGTCGTGTGCATGTTCTTTGCCAATCTCGTCATCACGCCGTATTTTCTGATGGGCGCGGTGAACAGCGGTACGGTGTCCGCCGTGCTCTCGCTCATGCCGTTCATCCTGCTTTTCAATCTTATCAAAGCGGGCGCCAACGGCGCGATCACGTTCTTTATCTATAAGCGCGTTAAGCATCTGTTCTTCAAAGACTAAGAAACCGAGGATATCTCTCCATGACCGAGGACTTTTCCCGCCGGTTTGCCGCCGCGCGGCGGCAGATCATTGAAAAAGAATATGCCAATCTGAACCCGGAACAGCGCGAAGCTGTTCTGACGACGGAAGGCCCGCTGCTTCTGCTCGCGGGTGCCGGCAGCGGGAAAACGACGGTCTTGATCCACCGCGTGGCCAACATCCTGCAGTTTGGCCGCGGCGCGGACACGAGAGAGCTTCCGCCCGATGCGGACGAGACGATGCTCGCCGCGCTCGAGGACGCCGCAGCCGGACGCACGGACGTGACGGACAATATCCGCCGCCTGTGCGCCGTCGATCCCGCGGCGCCGTGGCAGGTGCTCGCGATCACGTTTACGAACAAGGCTGCGGACGAGCTGAAAAACCGTCTGGAAGCCAAGCTCGGAGAGATCGGGCGCGATGTCTGGGCGCTCACGTTCCACGGCACGTGCGTGCGCATTCTGCGGCGCTGCGCCGACCGTATCGGCTTTCCGAACAGCTTCACGATCTACGATCAGGCGGACAGCCTCTCCGTCATGAAGCGCATTCTGCGCGATATGAACATGGACGACAAGGTGTTCCCGCCGAAGGCCATGCTTGCCGCGGCGGGCCGGTACAAGGGATCGCTCGTCTCGCCGGAGGAGGCTATCGCCGCCGAGGAGCGCTCCGGTGATATCCGCCGCATCCGCACGGCGAAGATCTATGCAGCCTATGCCAAACACCTGCAGGACGCCGGAGCTATGGACTTCGACGATCTCATATACTATACCGTCCGCCTTCTGCAGGACGAGCCGGATGTGCTCGCATATTATCAGAAAAAATTCCGATACGTCCTCATCGACGAGTATCAGGACACGAACCATCTGCAATATCTCTTTGCCGCGCTCATGGCGAGCGGCAGCCGGAACATCTGCGTTGTCGGCGACGACGACCAGAGCATCTATAAATTCCGCGGCGCGACGATCGAGAATATCCTCTCCTTTGAAAAGCAGTACCCGGACGCACGTGTCATCCGACTCGAACAGAATTACCGCTCGACCGGCAACATTCTCGCCGCGGCGAATGCCGTCATCGCAAACAACCACGAGCGCAAGGGCAAAACGCTCTGGACGGCGCAGTCCGGCGGCGACCCCGTCACGCTCTTCGAGGCGCGGAATGAGGATGACGAGGCCGACTTTGTCGCGCGTACCATCGCCTCCGCGCGCCGGCCCATGCGTGATTTCGCCGTGCTCTACCGGACGAACGCGCAGTCGCGCAGCATCGAGCTTGCGCTCAAGCGCCGCTCCATCCCGTACCGCATTTTCGGCGGCACGCGCTTCTTTGACCGCGCCGAGGTCAAGGATATTCTGGCATATCTCAGCGTGATCGCGAACCCCACGGATGAAACGCGGCTTCTGCGCATTGTGAACGAGCCGCCGCGCGGCATCGGGGCGACAAGTCTGGAAAAGATCCGCGAGATCGCCGCGGCGGAGAACATTTCCGTTTTTGAAGCGATGACCACGGCATCTCACCGCACCGGCATCGCCGCCGGAAAGCGGATGGAGGAGTTCTGCCGCATGATCGCGGAGCTGCAGGAAGCGGTTTCTGCGCTGCCGCTTGATGAGTTTTACGACGCGGTGGTCGAGCGCACCGGCTACGCGCTGGCACTCGAGACGAAAGGCGGCGACGAAAATGTCACCCGCCTTGAAAACATCGCCGAGCTCAAGTCCAGCATCGTGAAGAGCGTGGAAGCCAACCCTGACCTTGATCTCTATTCGTATCTGGACGAGGTAGCGCTCTATACCGATCTGGACAATTACGACCGCGCCGAGGATGCCGCCGTCATGATGACGATGCACGCGGCAAAGGGTCTGGAATTCCCGGTCGTGTTCATTATCGGTGCGGAGGAGGGGCTGTTCCCGAGCATGCAGGCCATCGGCCAGAGCGAGGATATGGAGGAGGAGCGCCGTCTCTGCTATGTGGCGATCACCCGCGCGCGGGAAAAGCTCTATATCACCTGCGCCGCGCAGCGCATGCTCTATGGCCGCACATCGGCCAACCTTCCGTCCCGCTTCACCGAGGAGATACCCCAGACGCTGCTTGACCGGCAGGGGCTTGCGAAAAAGAAAGCGAATCTCTGGGATGACGACGGCACATTCATCTCCGGAAGAAGCGGAACATGGGGCGGAGGCGCCTCCGGCTATTCCGGCGGAGGGGTGTCCTACCGGCCCGGCAGCTTTGGCACGAGCTATGCTGCACGCACCGGACGAACCGGTGCGGCAAAGCACGCGGCTCCGGAAAAGCCGAAGACCGTCCTGTCCGCGCCGAAAGCGCCGGACTTCAAAAAGGGCGACCGCGTGGTACATAAGGCGTTCGGTAAGGGCGTGATCGAAAAGATGACGCCGATGGGCGGCGACGCGCTGGTCGAGGTAAAGTTCGATTCCGGGGAAACGAAACGAATGATGCTGCGCGTTGCCGCGCAGCACATGACGAAGGACGAGTGAGACGTTATGGAACATACGGAATCCATGCATACTGCGGAGGAGCACGTTCATGTCCATGCCGACGGAACGGTGCATTCTCACTCCCACGCGCATACGCACCAGAACACCAAAACCGTAAAGAACCGTCTGGCGCGCGTGATCGGACATCTGCACGCTGTTGAGCGCATGATCGACGACGGGCGCGACTGCGCCGAGGTGCTCGTACAGCTTGCCGCCGTGCGCAGCGCGATCAACAACATCTGCAAAATAATTTTGCGCGACCATATGAACCATTGCGTCATCGACGCCGTCCAAAAAGGGGACACCGAAACGCTTTCTGAATTGGACAAGGCGATCGATCTCCTGATGAAATAATGATAGGGAGGTATTCTCCATGAAAAAATCCGCGGCACCCATTCTGATCCTCGTTTTCCTGCTTGTCGCTGTCGGCATTTTTGTTGTGTTCCGTATATCGAAAAACAATGCTTCGGATACGCAAAATCCCGGGACGACGGCGACCGCAACGCCCGAACCGACGGCCACGACGCCCCCCACGGCGACGCCGGAGCCGACCGGGACACCTGTTCCGACAGCCGTCCCGACCGCTGTTCCTACAGCAACGCCCGTCCCGACCGAAACGCCGGTACCCACTGTGCAGCCGACGGCGGCGCCCGTCCAGGACCAGAGCGGCGAGTTCCGCTCGGACACGGGGACGTACATCAACATCGTCGTCAAGTGGACGGTGACCGGCAGCGGCGGCACGAAAACGCTCAAGCTCGACACTTACGTCGAGTCGTACGCGCTCGTAACGGGTGACCGCACCAGCGACGTTGTGTTCACCGTCGGCGGCAATGTGTCGTACGCGTCCTCCAAGGCCATCCGCCTTGACAATGTTCCCCTGACGCAGACCTTCCTCGGCAGCACGAGCGTGGATGTCACGTCTGGCACGGACGTACCGGTGAACGTGACATGGCACTTCAACGGCACCTACAGCAACCAGAACATCGCCACCATCGTGGCGGAGGACACCCTTCACATTAATTAAGGAATAGTAAAAGAATGCGGCGCGGTTTGAAGAACCGCGCCGCATTCTTTTGTCTATATGTCGGATAGTTCGGGGACGCCGCATTTACGAAACCGGGGAATTCCCGGCGGATTGTCTTGTCAGCAGAAGCGCCAAAGCCGCACCCATAAGACCGCCGGTCAGCTTGGTGATAAGCAGCGGAAAGATCAGGCTCCGCTCGACGGCCACGGTAAAGCCGAGATGCGAGGCCAGCGCAGAAGCGCCGCAGACAAGAAAAGCGGCATTCATAACTTTGCCCCGCGGATCCATTCCCTTGATCATGCTGATGGCCGGAGTGGCGCTGACAAAGCCGACAAGCAGGGCGGCAAAGCTGCGGTCATCCATATGCAGCTTTCTGCCCAAAGCAGAAAACGGCCAGGAAAGGCCGCGCCGGAGAAGCTCCGCCGCAGGGAGACTCCCCAGCATGACGATCCCGATGGACGCGACCACCTGCATTGCCTCTTCCAGCGGCATCAGGGAAGGCAGCAGCTTTATATTGCCGATGTACTGCACCGCGCCGAGCGTCAGCCCAATCAGGGAAAGAGCCCGAAGGAACTTGGCAAAGCCGCCGAATACTTTCAGACTTTTCTGCGGGGCAAAATGGAGACAGAGCATCAGCGCCGCGGAGAAAAGCAGGATCGGAATGCTCTCTTTCAGAAGGGGGAGAAACTGCATCCCTCCGGCAAGACCGCCGAGTATCTGCGCCGCGGGCATGGGAATAAGACCGATCAATATCCCTCGGGAAAAAGCGCTCGTGTCCTCCGGAGAGAGAAGCCCCATGCCCATCGGAATGGTAAATGCCAGCGTGCATCCCGTTGTGGCGGAGACCAGAATGCCCGCGTAAAGCCCGATGGTCGGATCGGAGGCAAGATCGACTGCCGCCTGGTAGCCTCCCATATCGATGGGAATAAAACCGCCCAGCATTCCGGGGTCCAAACCGATCCTTTGCCAGAGCGGAGAGAGCGTCAGGGAAAGTACCCGGACAATGAGGGGAGAAAGACAGAGAATGCCCGCCATGGAGAGAGCCGTGGGGCCCAGCAGACGGAAACCCTCCTCAAATCGTTCTCCCAATCCCAGCCGATTGCCGAGAAGACAGTCGATCCCGCCGATAAGCGCTCCGGCGGCCAGAAGCCAAAGCAATATCCGCTCCATAGGTCAGATGCGGCCGATCTCCGCTTCGATATCGGCAATGGTGCGCGGAATACCGGCCGAAAGGTTTTCGCAGCCGGTTTCCGTCACGAGGCAGTTATCCTCCAACCGGAAGCCGATGCCCCATTCCTCGTGGTACACGCCGACATCCACGCAGAAGACCATGTTGGGCGCGAGGACGGCAGGACGCTCTACCACATCGTGCACATCGTAGCCGATGTGATGTGAGCCGCCGTGCCACATGAGCTTCCCGATCTCGTCCACGCTCCGGAGAACCCCTGCTTCCACCAGACGCTCCGCATTGTAGCGGCGGATCGTGGCATCTACCTCTTCCATGGGCATACCGGGGCGAATGATCGAAAACATATAGTCCGAGGTAGCCAGCACGCACTCGTACAAAAGCCGCTGACGAGGCGAGAACCGTCCGTTGCACGGCCAGCCGCGGGATACGTCGGTGATCATGTTGTCGTACTGCGCGCCGACGTCGTTGAGGATCATGTCGCCGTTCTGCGCCTGCCCGGTGTAGCTGTAATAGTGGATGCAGAAGTTGTTTTTCCCGGCGGAAATGATGGAGGGAAATCCGGGACCGTCCGGGCCGAACTGCGCCAGCGCATGATCAAAATCCGCTTTGTACTGGTACTCATATTTTCCGGGGCGGGAAGCGTGCATCATGGCCAGAATGCCCGCCTTGGTGATCTTCTCGGCTTCACGCAGCGCCTCGATCTCGCAGGGCTGCTTTATAAGCCGCAGCCGGCGGATCAGTATGTTGGCGTTTTCCAGACGCAGGAACGGATATTCCCGCTGGATCACGTTTCGCCAGCTGTGCGCCGGGCGGTCAATGTCAGCGGGGGAGATGCGGTAGAGGTCGAGATACACGGCTCTGTAGTTTCCGCTGTTCGCCAGAGCGGAAAAATCCGTTTCCAGCGCGCCGACGAAGCGCACGTCCTTAACGCCGGAAACGCTTTCCGCTTCCTGCGGCTTGATCCGAGTGCCGGTCCAGCGCTCGGCAATAGCGTCCGGCGGCAGCAGATACAGCCGCTCCGCGACACTGCCCTCGGCGTCTTTCAGCGCGAGCAGCACCGCCTGCCTGCACTTCAGCCCCGTAAAGTAGACAAAGCTCCGATCCGCGAAAAACGGGTAATATTCGTCGTTCGTTTTCCTAACCTCTTCGCCGGAAAAAAGCATCAAAAGCGAACCCGGCTGCATCATGGCATAGAGCCGTTCCCGGTTTCCCTGATAGTATGCGGTATTCATGGTTTATTCCTCCTTATTCAGACGTTCTTATTATAATGACTTGGTGAAGGTTTGAAAAGAAGAAAAAACACAGGATATCTATACGGCATACGCAGCCCCATTGACAAATTTTTCATAAGCGGCTACAATGCCGCCTACCCGCGAAAAACGCGGGATATCAAACGAGAAAAACGAGGGATACCAAAGTGGAACACAGCGAACTGTTCCGAACGGAAAAAATCAGCAAAGTTCTGTTGCGTCTGGCGCCGCCGGTGATGCTCGCGCAGCTCATTCAGGCGCTTTATAATATCGTGGACAGTCTGTTTGTGGGCCGGTATTCGGAATCCGGTCTGACGGCTTTGTCCATCATCTATCCGATCCAGCTTTTGATGATCGCTCTCGCCGTCGGAACGGGCGTAGGGATCAATACGGTGATGGCGGCAAAGCTCGGCGTGGGCGAGGCGAAAAAGGCGGATGAGTATGCCGGTGTGGGAACACCGCTCGCTGCCGCGCTGTGGCTTTTGTTCGCTGCGGTCTGCTGGGCGGTCATGCCCGCCTATGCGAGAATATCCACCGCGTCTGACGCGGTGATACGCGATGTGACGGTATATGGCCGGATCGTATGCGTATTCAGCTTCGGGCTGTTCTTCGAGAGCATCTGGACAAAGGTGCTGCAATCGAACGGCGATATGAAAACGCCAATGATCGCCCAGATCCTCGGCGCGGTCGCGAACATCGTTCTCGACCCGCTTTTGATCTTCGGCCTTTTCGGCCTTCCGGAAATGGGTATCGCCGGCGCTGCCGTTGCTACTGTTGCGGGGCAGATCGTGGCGGCGCTCGTCGTGATGAGAAAGGGCTTTCGCCGCTCGCCCGCGGCAAAGGCATATCCGCACCACGTCGCAAAGATCTTCCGTCTCGGCATACCGAATATCCTGATGCAGTCGGCGTACACTTTTTATATTTTCGGCCTTAATCTGATTTTGGCGAGCTTCTGCGACGAGGCTGTCACCGCTCTCGGCATTTACTATAAGTGGCAGACGTTCTTCTTTATCCCGCTCGGCGCGATGCAGACGTGCATCGTTCCGGTCATCAGCTACAATTACGCCGCGCGAAACATCGACCGCTGCAAAAAGACGCTTTCGGCCTCTGTCCTGTTTGGCGCGGCGCTGATGGCCGTCGGCACGCTGATCTTCGTTTCTCTGCCGTCACAGCTGCTGCGGACATTTACCTCTGATGCGCTCGTGATCGAGATCGGCACGGTCGGCTTCCGCATCATCGGCCTCGGCTTTATCCCGATGGTCACATCGCTGATCTTTCCGGTGTTCTTTCAGGCGGTGGGCTCAAGTTTGAAAAGCTCGGCGCTCACGGTGATCCGGACAGTCGTGCTGTTCGTTCCGCTCGGCTATCTTTTCTCCCGTTTCGGGCTGAGCCGGTTCTGGCTGACGTATCCGGTTACGGAGATCCTGACGAGCATCGTGGGGTTTGTATTCTACCGGCAGTTCCTCAAAAAGGACTATGTCAGCGAGCCGAAGCCGCTGCGCGCGGATGACGGAGACGCCGTGGCGCTCAAACCCTCGAAGCCGGGCGTCATCATCACCATCGCCCGCGAGCACGGCTCCTCCGGCAAGCAGATCGGAAAGCTCGTTGCGCAGAAGCTCGGCATCCCGTTTTACTACAAGGAGATGGTGGCGCTGGCCGCGCATGAGAGCGGGCTCGACCGCGAATTCATTTCCGATATCCACAAAAACGCTCCGGACGCGATGCGCGATCTCTATCTCAGCTCGCAGGTGGTCCAGCGGGCCATCGCGGCGCAGGACCGGATCATCCGCCGCATCGCCGACAACGGCTCGTGCGTTATCGTAGGGCGCGCCGCGGATTATGTTCTGCGGGAGCATAAAAATGTTGTCCGTGTGTTCGTTCACGCGCCGCTCGACTACCGAATCCGTCGTGTCATGGAGGTATACGGGGACACGCTGCGGGAGGCAAAACGCAATATCCGCCACTCCGACAAGGCGCGGGCGTCGTATTACCGGCACATCTCCGGCCGCCGCTGGGGCGATGCCGAAAACTATGAGCTGACGGTGGATTCCTCCGCCGGACTGGAAGAAACGGCGGCGATCATCGTTGCCTACGCCCGCGCCGCAGCGGGGGAAAAGTGATCTTCCGTTTATACCCGATAACAGATATAAATTATGACGCCGTATCCGGTTTTTCCGGATACGGCGTCATCTTATGCGCTTATGCAGTTATCGGATCAGATGTACTGCGCGAGGTTGTAGGCGGCTTTGGTAGCGCCCCAGACGAGGCCGGCCTGGAAGGAGTCGCCGATGTTGTAGATCTCCTTGGCGACATGCTGCTTCACGCCCTCGAGATACTGGCTCTCGTCGGCGCGGCGGCCGAGCGCGTTGACGAACAGCTCCGCGTGGTGCTCTTCGACGACCGTTTCGGGACCCATCTTCGGCGCAAGCGGGTTGACGACGTTCTTCGGCAGAACCGGCGTCCAGGTGCAGTAAACGTCCGGCGCGCCCTTGGAGATGTTGCGGCTGACGAGCACCCTGCCCGGCTCAAACGACTTGATCGTCGCGCAGTTGACGAGCTTCGCGCCGTTATCCTCAAGATAGTGGATGATGTGGCCGCGGTTGGCGGTGCAGGCGCCGTCCATGAAGTTGCCGAGCATGTCGATCACGGTGATCCTGCAGCCGTGCTCGTAGCTCAGCCAGTAGGCGGTCTCCATGCCGACCGCGCCGCCGCCGAGAACGACGACCTTCTTCGCACCGCCGAGCTTTTCGGGATTGCGCAGAAGCTCCGTCGCTTCGACCATGTTCACGGTGTCGATGCCGGGAATGCGCGGGCTGATGCGCTTGGCGCCGACGGCATAGATCACGGCGTCGTAGTTCTGCGCCTTGAGATATTCCGGCGTGGCCTCTACGCCGAACTTCACCGCAACGCCCTTCTGCCCGAGCGTCTGGCGCTTGAGCCATTCGACATAGTTGTGCATGTCGTACTTATTTTTGGGAACGGCAGCGGCGTTCGCAATGCCGCCGAGCTCGCTCGTTTTCTCAAGGATCTCGACGGTGTGGCCGCGCTGCGCGGCGTAGATGGCAAAGTTCATGCCGGCGGGGCCGCCGCCGACGACGCCGATCTTCTTCGCCGTTACAGCGGGCGCGGACTGCTTGGGCAGCACGTCCTCATGGCCGGTGCGCGGGTTGACGGCGCACTGCGGGTGACCTCCCTCGACGAACTCGTTGACGCAGGCTTCCTGACAGCCGATGCACGGACGGATCTGGTCTACGTCGCCCGCATAGGCTTTCCTGCACCAGTCGGGATCGGCGAGCACCGGGCGGCCGAGCATGATCATGTCACACTTGCCGTCACGCAGGGCTTTCTCGTCCATATCGGGATAGTTGAGCTTGCCGACAGCGACGATGGGAACCTCAAATCCGGCATTGGACTTCACGCCGCGCTCCTTGAAGTATTCCTTGGCCACCTTCGCCACGTCGAGGAAGCAGCCGGCGGGCATATACGCGGGCGGATGCGGGAGCCACCAGTTGTCGTAGCAGCCGAGGTCCACGTCGAACATATCGACGCCCGCCTTGACGAGATTTTCCATATAGTCGAGCGTTTCATAAATGGAACGGCCGTTCTTGAAGCCCTTGAGGGAGGAAACGGTGTCCATACGCTCACCGTAGGTCTCTTCGAGAGCGCAGCTCAGATCGATGCGGTACATGATCGGGAACCACGGACCGGTGCGCTTGCGCATCTCCTTGACGATGTTGATGCCGAAGAGCTGCCAGTCGGTATATTTGCCGAGCTTGCGATGGTTGAACGCGGTGTTGGTGAGCTGATCGATGAGATAGCCCTCGTGGCCGTGCAGATACACGCCGTCGATGCCCATCGTCTTGGCGTCTGCTGCGCCCTGACCGAAGTTGCGGACGATCTGGTCCAGCTCAAGGTCGGTAAGGGGACGGCAGGGAATGCTCGGAATATAGAAGTTCGGATTCCAGGAGGCGGACACGGGCAGCGCGTACTTCGTCATAAGGCACTGCGGGTTGCCGACACGGCCGAGACCGGCGGTGAGCTGGATGAAAATGCGGCTGTTGCGCGCGTGGACGCCCTGCGCCAGATCGCGCCAGCCCATGAAGTTGGTGCGGGTGTTGTCGATGCGGGGAAAGTAGGAGAAGTTGCCCTTTTCCGTCACGGACGAGTCGATGTGGTGGCTGATGGGGATGAGGCCCGTGGTGAGAAGGCCGACGCCGCCTTCGGCGCGGGCAAAAAAATACTCGCGCATTTTGTCGTTCGGGCGGCCGGCCTCTTCCGCCATCTGGCAGTTGCCCATCGGCGCCATCACAAGACGATTCTTGATCGTCAGACGGTTGACCTGGATGGGGGAGAACATCGTGTCATACGGCCAGAGCTCCCTAGTATAGCGTCCGGTACCGCCTTCGGTATTTTCGCAGTCCTTCTGCACCCAGCTGCCGTAGCTGTTGACGAGTCTTTCGACCAACGCATCGGTTTTCAAATCCAAATCCCTCTTTCATATTTTATTTATAATTGTTCTCAATTTCTTAATGATTTGTTCACAGCCGTTGTGAATCCTATACCAACATCATGTTCAATTTAACACAACCAGAATAGATAATCAACAAAAAATAATAAGAAATCCTTGATTATTTTAGTAGAAAGTGATACAATGATTATGTGGTTAAAATCTATAAAAGTGTCTAAAAACGCACACAAATTCATCAAACTGCGCGAAAGGAAACTTGCGATGGAAACAACTGCAAAAGTGATTGCCGTATCCGGAAAGGGCGGAGTGGGAAAAACGACGCTGGCGGCGGCCATGGTGCGCCACCTGACGGAGTGCAAACCGGACGCGAGGATCCTCGCGATCGACGCCGATCCCGCCGTCGGTCTTTCAACGTGCCTCGGCGTGGAGGTCACGCTCACGCTTGACGAGATCCGCAAGCAGATCATTGATAACGTGGAAGAGGGCCGCACGAAGGAAGCGATGGATCTCGTGGAGGAATCCCGTTACCGCATCTTCGACGCACTGGTGGAAAAGAACGGCTTCGCCTTTCTCGCCATCGGCCGCCCGGAGGCGGAGGGCTGCTACTGCCGCATCAACGCCTATCTGAAGGACGTTATCACGATGCTCTCCCGCGAGTTTGATTATGTTGTTATCGACGGCGAAGCCGGTATCGAGCAGATCAACCGCCGCGTGCTCGAGAAGGTCACGCACCTTCTGCTCGTCTCCGACCAGAGCCGCAAGGGCATTCAGGTCGTCGGAACGATCAAGCAGGTCGCCGATGAGCTTGTCATGTACGACCGCATCGGCGCGGTGATCAACCGCGTGACAAACCCGGAGCTCAACAAGTTCATCACGATTCCGGGCGTTGAGATTCTTTCCTATATCGAGTCGGACGATTACCATGCCGCCAACGACATCCAGGGCAAAACGGTGTACGATCTTCCGCCGGAGTCGAGCGTGTACCGCGGAACGAAGGAAGTTCTGGAAAAGTTCGGCATTCTCTGAAAGGCGCGCAATTAAACTTATAAATAAAGGGCAAACAACAAGAGAAAGAAATCAAAAAGGGGTGTGACATTTGAAGGATCTCAAGCATCTGATCTACTTTGAGCAGCTTCTGGATAATGCCGACAACGAGCTTGTGCGAAAGGCAGCCGCGGAAGGGAATCTGGCCATGGGGTACACCTGCTACCATGTCCCCGAACCGATCCTCAACGTTGGCAACTGCTTCTCCGTCCGTCTCCGCGCTCCGCACACCGGCTCCATCGACATTGCAACGTACTACATGTCGAACTACACCTGCGAGTTCGCCAGAGCGCTCACCGAGCGCGCCATCGAGGGCGGCTACCAGTTTCTGGACGCCATGATCGGCGTGGACGCCTGCTCCATGATGAACCGTGCTATGGAGCACTTTGAAATCCTGCAGGTAAACGACAAGCCCAACTTCTTCGTGACCCACGCGGACATTCCCTTCAAGATCACCGACTACACGCTCGATTCCTATGTAAAGCAGATGCGCTATCGTGTGCTCGATGTTATGAAGGAAAAGCTCGGCGCGGACACGTCGGACGAGGCGCTGCGCAAGGCCGTGGAGGAGCACAACGAAGTCTGCCGCATCCTTACCGAGATCGGCGAGATGCGCAAGATGGAAAATCCGCCCATCACCGGCTACGAGTACCACGTTCTCAATCTGGTCTCCTACACCTGCCCGAAGGCGCTTATCCTGCCGTACCTGCGCGAGACGCTTGCCGAGATCAAAAAGCGCAAGGTCGATGCGAAGCCCTGGTACCGCGCCCGTGTTTCCATCGTCGGCAGCGAGATCGACGATCCCATGCTCACCAAGCTCATTGAAAACTGCGGTGCGTTCGTAGTTTCCGACCGCTACTGCTTCGGCTCCACGCCGGGCCGCGAGGTCATTGAGCTCAACGACACCGACGACGTACTTACGCAGCTCTGCCTGCACTACATGCAGCATTCCGAATGCGCCCGCTACATCTCCGATGAAAAGGTCCAGCAGCGCCGTGACACCGCCGACCGTCTTGCCCGCGAGTTCGGCGCCGAGGGCATCATCTATGAACAGATGAAGTACTGCGACTACTGGGGCTTTGAGCGCGCGCTCGTCAGCCACATTATGGCGGAAGAGAAGAACTGGCCGGTCCTTTCGGTCGACCGTCTGTACAACAACGGCAATTCCGGACAGCTCCGCACCCGCGTGCAGGCGTTCGTTGAATCGCTGGAGATCAAGCGCATCCGCAAAGAGGGAGGGGAGAACTGATGGCGAAAACTCCGAAATACCCCAATCCGGCGTTCTTCCGCACAAAGAACAACATGGATTGGAAGGCGCAGGGCGAAAACCTGAAGGAAGTCTTTGATATCGCCAAGGATATGCTCCTTGCCACCGACTGGAAAGCCTTCGGCGCGCGCCAGAAACAGGGCTGGATCGATTTCGGCAAGCGCGTTGCCGAGGAAGCCGCCGAGATCGCCGCCATGTCCTGCGCCGAGCGCCGCGAGCTTTTTCTCAAGGGCGAAAAGAAGCTCGGCCGTCTCTACAAGAAGGGCGCTATGGCTACCGTTCGCCGCGAATGGCGCGGCGTCGCCGACACGGCGTACGATTTCTATGAGTGGCTGCGCATTTGGGGCATGCTGCTCGGCACCTTCTCCAAGGACCTCATTCCGGCGCTCAACTCCGTGCTGCACTATCGCTGGATGATGTCCTATCTCTGCTGTGTCGGCTTCATGGATAAAAACACCATGGGTCAGCACGGCGCGGCTCTCAAGATGAGCCACCTTATGATCTACGACATTTTCCGCTACGTTGCCGAAAACCTCGTCCTTCAGGCGAAGGGCGACGCGAAGAACGGCAACAGCGCCGAGCTGAACAAGAAGGTCGTTCTCTTCGACGAGATGACGATGGGCCAGATCATGGCGGGCTTCCCCGACCTGATCGGTATTCCGTATCAGCTCTTCGCGGTGTTCCTGGTCTCCGAGATCGACCAGCTCACCTGCGTGCCGTACATCGACGCGGTCGAGAGCTTCGGCCTGCCGGCGGACTGCTGCCCGGTGCCCTCCTCCGAGTGCGGCGCTCTGGTGCTGGATGCGCTGCCGCATATGGGCAAGTGCTTCATCTCCAGCTCCATGCCGTGCGACGGCTCGACCATGGCGTCCTCCTATATGTCCCGCCGCTTCCCGGATCTCCCGGTGTTCCATCTGTGCTTCCCTGTCCGCTACGAGGACGAGGAGACCGTGCAGTGCGCCGCCGAGGATATCAAGGCCTGCATCAAGTTCATTGAGGAGCAGACCGGCGCAAAGTGGAGCTGGGATGCTTATTTCTCCGCCATGAAGCGCTTCAACACAGAGACGAGCTACGAGCTCGAAAAGTGGGCGGTCAACCAGACGGCGTATCCTCAGATCATCGGCCCGTGCTACGAGCTGTTCCGCAAGTGGAACTACGAGATGGACGGCGGCATCGACCCGCGCATCTTGAAGACCTTCAAGAAAGTCAACAAGATCATGCTCAAGGCCTACGAGCGCAAGGAAGAGGCGTGGCCCGGCAAGATGAAGTACCGCGCGATCGTGTGGTCCTGCCCGGCGCACTACTACGCCAACTTCTCCAACTGGCTGGCCAACTGCTGGGGCGTCAACGTTCTCGTTGAGATGGAGAGCCTTAACTTCACCAAGCAGCTCGAGACCGAGGACAAGGAAGAGGCGCTGCGCGATCTCGGCCGTCTGTACGAGCGCATGGTCATGCGCCGTCACACGAACGGCGGTTATCAGCACGTTGTTGACGAGCTGTGGAAGCAGTGTGAGATCTGGAACGTCGATCTCATCATCATGTATCAGAACGTTGCCTGCAAGAACATGGCCACCGTGCAGGGCATTCTGGACGATCAGGCGCGCGAGCAGAACCGCAAGATGATCTGGATCGAGCACGATCTGATGGATCCGCGTACGGTCTCCCGCCGCCAGATGCGCGACAAGGTGAGCGAGTATATGCGCACCGTTATGCATGCCGAGCCTTTGGATCCCACGCTGGTTGATTTTGAAGACGAGATCTGCCTGTAAAAAAAAGAAATAGAATCATTATTGGAGGGTATTTAACCATGGCCAAGAAGTATTTCGCCGGATGCGATGTCGGTTCCACTTACACCAAAGCAGTCATCCTTGACGAGCAGGGAAACATTGTCGCGCACACCACCATCCGCAGCAAGATCAACTCCGAGCAGTCCGCTCAGATCGCCATGCAGGAAGTCATCGATCAGGTCCCCGACCTGCATTCCTCCAAGGATCTTGAGTATCTCATCGGCACCGGCTACGGCCGCAACAAGGTTCCCTTTGCCGACGAGAACGTCTCCGAGATCAGCTGCCACGCCATGGGCGTCCATGTCACCGACCCGACCGTCAAGGCCATCATCGACATCGGCGGCCAGGACGTCAAGGGCATCAGCATCGACACCGACGGCACCGTCAAGAACTTTGCCATGAACGACAAGTGCGCTGCCGGTACCGGTCGTTTCTACGAAGCGATGGCGCGCTCCTTCGAGATGACGCTGCCGGAATTCTCCAACCTGTCTCTCGGCGCGAAGAACGTTATCCCCATCACCGCCCAGTGCACTGTCTTTGCCGAGTCCGAAGTCATCACGCTCGTCGGCGAAGGCAAGCCCATGGACGAGATCGCCGCCGGCATCCAGATGGCCGTTGCCAAGCGCTGCTTCGTTATGGCGAAGAAAGCGGGCGCGACCGACAGCATCACCCTGACGGGCGGCTGCGCGAAGAACGCCGGCCTGAAGCAGGCCATTGAGCACGTCCTCAAGCTCAAGGTCATCGACCTCAAGACCGACCCGCAGCTCATGGGCGCTCTCGGCGCGGCGGAATACGCCCGCCAGAAGGGACTTTCGAAAGGAGTATAATTCCCTATGAAAAAATTCTGGAAAGTGTTTGGTAAGATCGCCGGTATTCTGACGGCAGTCATCGGCGTATTGTTTGTGGTCTATTTCTGGAATCTTGACCAGAAGCTACTCTCCTGGGCGTATGTACAGGTCAACCGGATCTTTGACCGCAAGAAAGCGGACATCAAGTTCTGATGGAGCTTTTTAACGGATGCATTCATGAAACGGAGGAGCTGCTCAGCGGCTCCTCCGCGAAAAAATGGACGTATGACCCGGCGGCCTGCTGGGCGGAAACGTCCCGAAACGAGCTCGTCATGCTCCGCGAAGCGGCGTATGAGCTCGGCGGCAGCGCCAAAAGCGCCGTGTCCTATAGCTGCTTTACGACCGACGAGCGTCTTGTCGGGCCGGACGAGGTCTGGCTGTACGGCCCCGATCTTTCGGAGATCCGCGGCGACTGCGCCTTTGCCCGCATCGTTCTGTTCTCCATTCAGGATGTGGGAGAAGAGGACGAAGCGTACCGCGCGCTGCAGGATATCGAATTTGTCAAATACCATGTCTTCCCGAAGGGATACATGATCCGCGCGCTCTCGGAGGATAACCGCGAGCAGGTGCGCGTCAGCCGCGATGCCATCCGCGGCGGCATCTCCTTCCGGAACGTTGGCTTTGACTATATCCGCAAATTCCGCGAGAAGGAAAATGTTCGCGGTGTGCGAGTGATCTTCGTCACGGCGCCGGAGGCGGATTATCCCGGCCTTCGTGCACAGGCGCGCAAGGTCACCGACATTACCCGTTCTCTCAGCACCATTCTGGACGGCATACCCACCGACTGCGACTCGTGCGGACTGCGCGAGATCTGCGACGAGGTCGAGGGTATGCGTGAGCTTCACTTCCAGCAGGCGGGAAAAAAGTCCCCGTCGGAATAAGAAACCATCAACGGAGGAAGCCCCATGCGCGATTTGAAAAATGTGATCTTCTTCGATGATCTGCTGCAGGAGTCCTATAACGCTCTTGTTCGGCAGGCGAAGGAAGAGGGAAAGTATGCTCTCGGCTACACCTGCTATTTCATGCCGGAGGTCCTTCTGGATCTGCCCGGCTGTTTCAGCGTTCGCCTCCGCGCCCCGCGCTGCACCTCCCCGGATATGGCCACCTATTATATGTCCAGCCGCGTCTGCCACTATGCCCGCAGTCTTCTCGAGCGTGCGCTCGAGGGCGGCTACAACTTCATCGACGCGCAGCTCGGCACAGAGACCTGCGCCGGCACCTGCCGGTTTCAGGAGCATCTTGCCGAGCTGCCTGACCTCATTCAGAACGAAAAATTCTTCGTCTCCTTCACGGATGTTCCGTTCAAAAAGAACGAGAACAGCATCGAACACTTTGCCACCACGCTGCAGAAGCACGTTCTCGACGAGCTGCACGAACATTTCGGCATCGACACGTCCGACGAAGCTCTGCGCGCCACGATCGAGGCGCACAACGAGATCTGCGACATCATCACGCAGATCGGCGAATTCCGCAAGCTCGATAAGCCCACGATCACCGGCACGGAGTTCCACATCATCAATCTCGTCTCGATGGTCTGTCCAAAGTATCTGATCCTCCCGTATCTGCGTGAAACGCTCGAGGATCTCAAGACCCGCGAAGCCGATGCAAAGCCCAACTACCGCGTTAAGGTAGTTCTCGCCGGTTCGGAAAATGACGATCCCGATTTTACCAAGCTCATCGAGAGCTGCGGCGCGCTCGTCGTAGCCGACCGCTACTGCTATGGTTCTCTGCCCGGACGCGAGAAGATCGAGATCCGAAAAGGGGAGACGGCGCTTCGCGCTGTCGCCCGCCACTATCTCGAAACAAGTGTTTGCCCGCGCTCCATGGAGCAGAGCGCCATGCGTCAGCGCAAAAAGTACATCGCCGATGTCGCCAAAGAATACAAGGCGGACGGCGTGATCGTCGAATCCAACAAGTTCTGCGAGTACTGGAGCTACGAGCGTGTGGCGGATACGATCATCCTGCCGCGCGACTTCGGTCTGCCCGTGTGCTCGATCGAGAAAGAGTACATCAACTCCGCCTCCGGCCAGCTCCGCACGCGCTTCCAGGCGTTTGTGGAAAGTCTGGAGATCAAGAAGATCCAGGAGAAGGAGGGCGCAAAGAATGGATAAGGCGAAAATGAAAAAAGCCCTGAAGGATTTCTGGTACGGCAAACCGCACGGCGAGCGTCGTCTCGGCGATATCCTGGAGGACAAGACCGGCCTTTACAAGCACCGTGAGTGGCGCGGCGTAAAGGACACGATGTACTACTTCAACAACATCTGGCTGTACAACTACGCGCAGATGGTGGCGGACATTCTCAAGAGCGAAGAGCCTCTGGCTTTCTTCAAGGGCGTGTGCCGCTACCGCTGGGTCGGCCAGACCTATCTTCCGGTTCTGCACTGGTTCGACCGCGGCCTGCAGGGACTCCGCGGCGAGGCGCTGCGTGCCTCCGCGTGGCACTACCGCGCCATGGTCAGCATGACCATTCAGCAGTTCCAGCGTATGTTCGCCGCCGACACGAAGCTGCACAACGGCAAGCAGAACGATTATTACGACCATACCATCGCCCACAAGGAGACGGTATGGGGCGGCGTGTTCTATCCGTGGGCGGATAAATTCAAACACGTTCCGCTCGAGATGATCCCGTATTTTGTCACCTGCCACGTCAACAGCCACACCGTTCTCCACTACATCGACGCCGTGCAGTCCATCGGTCTGCCGGGCGACCCGTGCCCGATGTGCCAGGCGGAAGCCGGTATCTTTGTGCAGGACGACGTGCCCGATTACTCCCCGATGTTCATCACGTCCAACGAAGCGTGCGACGCTTCCGTTGCAAGCACCGCTCTGCAGGACTGGTTCTTCAATAAGCCGCTCTACGCCATGCCGCAGCCGATGCAGTTTGACGATCCGCTCGTCAAGAAGCACTGCGCCAAGGAGATCGAGGGCGCGTGGAAATTCGTTGAGGAAATGACCGGTGTGCCGTTCAACTGGGATCAGCTCGTCAAAAATCTAGAAGCTCAGAACGAGCTGCAGCGGTTCGAGTGGGAGAAATGGGATGTTGCCGCGAACACCAACTACTATCCCATCAACGGCGTTGCGCAGGCGCTCTACCGCATCTATCAGTCGCAGTACGGGGAAAACTTCATCTGGCATGAGGTCGATGCCCGCGTCCGCAAGATCATGGAGCGCTGCGTGCGGAACAAGACCGTGACCTTCCCCGAAACCCGCCACCGCATGATCGCGTGGTCGTGCGCGCCGCTGTATTACTCCAACTGGTGTACCTGGGCGTACAACTGCTGGGGTCTCAACGTCATCATCAACATGGACTCTCTCATGTTCGACATGACCATCCGCACCGACAGCTACGAGAACACGCTCGAGGATATGGCGCAGTACCACATGTGGGCCCCCATGCGCCGTATGGCCGTTGGCGGCATGCACCACTTCTTTGAGCTGTGGAAGTATATGGAGCAGTTCAACTGCGACATGGTCGCCATGTACGACCAGCTCCAGTGCAAGGGCGCGCAGGGCATGCATGGTGTGTTCGAGGATGAGTTCCGCAAGCGCAACATCCACGCCATCTGGATTCCTCACGCTCTGCCGGACAGCCGCACCGTTTCCCGTGCGGAGATCCGCCGCATCATCAACGATTACATGACCACCGTCATGCACGAAGAGCCGCTCGATCCGTCGCTGCTTGAGTTTGACGATTCCATGAGCTGGTAACAGGGAGGAAGAAAGAATGCGTAAACTGTTTAAGATCCTCGGCAAGATCGCCGGCATTCTGGCGGGGCTTTATGCGCTGCTGTTTGCGGTGTTCTATTTCGACCTCGACGGCAAGCTGCTGTACTACGTGGTTGAGCCGTTCCTCTGCAGGCATTACGACAAAATGGAACGCGAGGACGTCACCAAGCGCGCCTATAAGATCGACTGAGCAAAACAGACCCTCCGGGAGTTTCCCGGAGGGTCAGCTTTTTAACAACCCAAAAGAGGGAGAAGCTGCGTGAGCTTCTCCCTCTTTTGGGAATCATACCGGCATTTCTCTTTTCAGTTTCCGCTGCATGGCGCTGCACCAGTCCAGGACGGCGGTCGAATTTTCGCGGAGAAACTTCTCCAGCTTTTCGCAGGCCTCGATTGCTTCCCTGTGCTGTAAGACGGTGATCGCGCCGCTTTGCAGCGCCTCGTCCAGTTTTCATCCCGGTCAACGACCTCGATCGAGCCGTCGGCGGATACGACGATATCGAGATACATATCCTCAAACGTCGGGTTTTCCGGATCGTCAAACCGGCTACCGCCGGTGATGTCAAAATAGATCTGTATGAGCCGGTCACATTCGTCGAACATTGCCGTCAGCCACCAGTGTGCGCCGGGGACCGCGGCTTGGAGCCACGAATAACCGGCTTCAGCGATGAGAACGGCGCGGCTGTGATAGTGCACCGTGAGCGGGCCGGTCACCTCGTCGATCAAAGTAAGGGAAATTCGTCCGGCGCTGCCGAAAATGTCAGCTTCCCCGCGGGAAACGTACCGCCGCTTCGTGATGCGCTTCCAGTCGGAGCGGCGCATATCGCGTTCCTTGCTCATGAGTTTACCTCCCGAGATACTCACCTTCGGCAACAACGACCGTCGGGCCGGTAAGATAAATATCGCAGACGGCATCCTCCTCTACAGAGAGCGAGACCTGCAGCTCGCCGCCGGGGAAATCCAGCCGTAGTGTTTCATCTCTGATCTCGCCGCGCAGCCGCATGGCGGCAGCGGTGGCTCCCGCGCCTGTACCGCAGGCGAGTGTGAAGTCCTCCACGCCGCGCTCATAGGTGACCGCCTTTATGTGATCCCGGCCAAGGCGTTTGCGGAACGTTACATTCGCGCCCTTCGGAAAGGCGGCGTAGCTGCGGATGTAAGCGCCGAGCGAGCGCAGCTCATCCTCCGGCATTGTGTCCCATTCCGGCAGCTCCAAAACGGCATGCGGGATACCGGGATCGCCGAGTTCCAGATACGATACAGAGAGGATCTGTCCGTCCCACGGTATGCCGATCTCGGTCTCCACAGCGGTGGGGTCGTTCAGCCGGACGCAATAGAGATCCTCTTCGATGCGCTGTCCGACGACGATCCCGGCGGTCGTTTCAATGCGCTGGATGTCCCCGGCGAGACCGAGGTCATAGCCGTAACGCGCGATGCACCGCGCGCCGTTGCCGCACATTTCGCCGAGTGAGCCGTCGGAATTGTAAAACCGCATGGCGTAATCGCCGATGCCCTGCGCGGGGAGGACGATCATCAGCCCATCCGCGCCGATCGAGAGACGGCGGCGGCAGAGACGGGCGGCGAGAGCGGAGTATTCGTTCTCGCGTATTTCGCCGGACCGGTTGTCCAGAACGATGAAATCGTTCCCGGCCCCCTGCATTTTTGTGAATTTCATAGGATGCACCTCTTTGCCTGTCATTCGTCAAAGTCGTCCGCGTGGAGCGTCTGCACGATGCGTCCGGTCGGCGTGGCGCCGAAGAGCTTTCCGTAGGCGCGGGAAAAGGCGGAATAGCTGCGAAAGCCACAGCGGAAGCAGGCGTCCGTGGCGGAAAGTCCGGACTGGATAAGATCGCGCGCCGCCAGAAGCCGCTTGTCGGAGAGATAGTTGTGGATGGATGTGCCGGTCTCCTCGCGGAAGCGGCGCATCATATGGTATTTGCTGATAAAAAACTGCGCGGCCAGATCGTCGATGGAGATGTCTTCGGCAAGATTGGCTTCCAGATAGCGCAGAATGTCCAGAATCTTGCCGTCCCTCGGTACGACCGGCTGCGGGAGCTCGGAGCCGGTTTTCTGCATTGCACGCCCGATTTCCACGAGAAGGCGCAGCAGCGTACACCGCGAAAGGATCGCATTCTCACCGCCGCTCGCGGCCATTTCGCTTTCGAGCTGCTCTGCGAGCGAGCGGAGCCGCCGCCGGAGATCCTCTGCCGGGCGAAGCACGTGACCCGGCTTACCGGAAAACACATCCTCGAGCGAATAGTCCGGCACGGAATTTTCCGCGAGCAGGGAAGGAGAGATATAAAGGATCATGCGCTCATAGGAAATTCCCTCTTCAAATTCGGGCTTATGTACGCACCGGCTGCCGACGAGCACGATGTCGCCGGGCAGCAGGAGATAGCGCCGCCCCTCTACGGTATAGCTGCCGCTGCCTGAGAGAAGAAGCACGATCTTGCAGAATTCGTGATAGTGGTAATCAACCTTCGTGCCGCGGTCGTCTTTCAGGTGAAAGAGTCGGAAATCCTCCAGCAGGTATCCGCGTTTTTCGTAGTTTTCGTCCATGACGGCCTCCATAAAAGCATCTTTTGCAAAGAGTATAGCATAGATTGCGTTTACTTTGCAAGGTGTGCGCAGTAAAATATAGCACGAAAATACTCAGTGGAGGTTATGTGCAATGAAGAAGTTTATGAAGAAATACGGTTTCATTACACTGATGCTTCTCGGCATCGTCGCCGGCTGTATTGTCGGTGCGGCATGGCCGGGGGCTACGGCTCTCGAACCGTTCGGGACGCTGTTTATTAATATGATGTTCTGTGTCGTTGTGCCGATGGTGTTCTGCTCCATCGCCTCGGCGATCGCAAACATGAGCTCGGCAAAACGCGCCGGGCGCATCATGGGCATCACGGTCGGGACGTTCCTTTCCACCGCTGCCATCGCTGCGATTTTGATGTACGTCATCGTCCGTTTCGTTCCCGTGTTTACCGCTGCGCCCAGCTATGAGGAGTCCGGCGTCGGTACCGTGGATATTGGAACGCTCATCATCAACTTCTTCACGAAGCCGGACTTCACCGAGCTCTGGAGCCGCCGCGCCATCCTCCCGCTGATCGTTGCGGCGATCATCTTCGGCTTCGGTATCCAGATGTGCGGCGGCCGTGAGTCCCGCGTGGCGCTGCTGCTCAACGACCTTACGGACATTCTTCTGAAGGTCATCAAGCTCATCTCCTACTATGCGCCTGTCGGCTTCTTCGGCTTCTTCGCCTCCCTCGTCGCGACGCACGGCTCGGACTTCGTCTCCAACTACGCCCGCGCCATCGGTATTTACTATGTTGTTTCCGTGATCTACCTGCTCATTTCCTCCCCGCTGTACGCTCGCTTCGGCGGCGGCAAGGGCGCGGCTAAGGTCATGTTCCGGCACCTCTTCCGCCCAGCGGCGACCGCGTTCGGCACCTGCTCCTCGGTCGCAACGATCCCGGTGAACATGGAAGTCTCGGAGGATACCGGCATTTCCAAGGAAGTTTCCGATATCGTCATGCCCCTCGGTGCTACGATGCACATGGACGGCTCGGCCATGGGCGCCATCATCAAGGTCGCGTTCCTCTTCGGCATGTTCGGCAAGGACTTTGGTACGGGTGAGGCGATCCTGGCGATCGTTGTGGCGGTGTTCTCGTCGGTTGCCATGTCCGGCATTCCCGGCGGCGGCGGCACGGGCGAGCTGGTGCTCTGCTCGATGTTCTTCCCGGATCACCTTAACGTGGCGTTCCCGATCGCTCTTGCCATCGGCGAGCTGATCGACCCGCCCGCGACGATGGTCAACGCTGCCGGCGACTACGTGGTGAGCTTCATCGTCTCCCGCTTTGTAGACGGCAAGAACTGGCTGCAGAAAAAGCTGCATGGCGCGAAAACCGACGCTGTCAGCGAATAAAATATAGCTAGACAAAGGCTCCGGACGATCCGATCGTCCGGAGCCTTTTCTCATAATATGCCGGTTATCGCTTCGCGGCGCGCATCGCGCGGCCGCTCGTGCGCATGGCGTCGGTGTTGAGCTCTTCACCGTCAAGAATAAGCTGGCCGTTGATAAAGACCTTTTCTATGCCGAAGGAATGTCCGCGATCCTCTTCTCCGGCTTTGAGCTTATCTTCGTTGAATACGGTAAGGTCGGCGAAATAGCCTTCGCGGACGTATCCCCGCTCCGGAATGGAGAACCGGTCGGCTACGCCGCCGGTCATTTTGCGGATCGTCCGCGGCATAGTGTCGCCGGTGCCGTTGAGGGAGTATTTGAGAAATTTGGGGAAGCACTCGTAAATGGCGGGGTTCTGCACGCCGTGCGGCTCGACCCAGGCGTCAGTCATATAAAGGCACACATCGTCGCGGGAGAGATCGCTGACGATCTCCGGCGTGCTGTACGGCCCCATGTTGACACGGCCCTTGAAATCGCTCATTTCGCAGAGATCGAGATAGGCGTCGATGTCGGTTTTTCCCATTTCTCTGGCAATTTGCGCCACGGTCTTTCCCTCGTATCGCTCGTTCCCCTCGCCGACGTAAGCAATGGTGATGTCATCCCAGCCAAAGCCGAGAAGCGCGATGCTCATTTTGGCGAGCAGGGAAAAGCGGAGCTTGTTCACAGGACGGCGTTTTTCTTCCGCACTGAGCGCCTGATACCACGTCGGCATAACGACTGTGATGACGGATACGCCGAGCAGCTCGCTGTATATATCAAACTGCGCGTCTACGCCGTTTTCCCGCATCCAATAAATGATCTCCTTGAGCTCATCCTTACAGCGGAACGAGCGGCGTCCAACGAAGATCGCGTGGGAGTACTGGAGCTTCATGCGCGTGCCGCGCGTGATCTCCACCAGCTCGTCGAGCGCGCGGAGAAGGTGCGGCCGGCCAAGCAGGGGATAGGTCATGGAAACGGCGCTGCATGCTCTCGGATGCACGGTCATCGGAAGATCATACCGCTCGGCGAGACGAGCGACCTTTTTCAGCTCTTCGATCGAAACATACAGTCCCGGTTCGTACATCAGCCCGAGCGACACGCCGCAGGCGCCTTCCTTCAGGCTCTGCTCCATAGCACCGAGCATCTGCTCCTCTTCGGCGGGCGTCAGATCGCGGCCGTCAAAGCCGGTGATACCGGCGCGCGCGGAGCAATGGCCAGCGAGAACGGCAATATTGCAGGGGGATCGGCCGTCTGCGGCGTCGAGCAGCGCGCCGGCCGACGGGTACACGCCGGTCTCATCCCCGCGGTAGCCGAAAAGCCCGCCGCCGATCTTATCAAGATACGGCGTATCCGGAGTGAATCCTGTGGCGGAAAGACCGCAGTTGCCGGTGATGAACGAGGTGATGCCCTGTCGGATGAACGGCTCAAAAAACGGCCGGGGATCTTTGCGGATAGCGAACCAGTCGTTGTGTGAGTGAGCGTCCATAAACCCGGAGGACACGGATAGTCCCTGAAGATCGATCACCTGCGCTCCGTCGCAGATAATTCCCTCGCCGATCTTTTCGATGCGGTCGCCGCGGACGAGTATATCGCCGAGAAAAGCATCAGCACCTGTCCCATCATAGATTTTGCCATTTTTCAGAAGGTATGTCATAAGCGCCTCCGTTTCCGGAAATAAGTTTTTTATAATTCGGTAAGTACACGTCAGAACAGGCTTAGCTGCGTTTCATCGGATTTGTCTGTGAATGTGCGCAGGTAGGTGAATATTTCCGCATTATCATGCATCATGCCGTGCTCCTCGCAGAAGGCGTGATAGAGACGCATGAGCTCGGCATTGCGCGGGCTGGTGTTTTCATAGGAAAGACCGAAGGTGCGGATGTACTGCTCCTTCATGCCGGGAAACAGCCGGTCGAGCTGCGCAAAGAAGTATTCGCGGTTCCCCTCGCGGAGCGTTACTCCCATGCCGAAGCAGATGACGCCCTTGACCTTTGCTTCGGCGCAATAGCGCAGAATGCCGAGAATGTTTTCCTCCGTGTCGTTGATAAACGGCAAAATGGGGGAGAGCCACACAACCGTGGGGATCCCGGCTTCATGGAGCCTTTGCAGCGCGGCGAAGCGGGCGGAGGTGGTGCAGACATTTGGTTCCAGCTTCCGGCAAAGCGCCTCGTCGTACGTGGTGAGCGTCATCTGCACCACACATTTTGTCCTCTCGTTGATGGCCTGCAGGAGATCAATATCGCGCAGCACGCGGTCGGATTTTGTTTGCAGTGTGAAGCCAAAGCCGTACCGGAGCGCGAGCGAGAGTGCGCCACGAACATAGCCGAGCTCCGATTCAAGCGGGATGTAGGGGTCGGTCATTGCACCGGTGCCGAGCATGCAGGCGCTGCGCTTGCGTCGGAGCGCGTCTTCCAGAAGCGTGAGAGCATTTTCTTTGACTTCAATATCCTCGAAAGCGTGATCCATATGATAGCAGCGGCTTCTTGAATCGCAGTAAATGCAGCCATGCGTGCAGCCGCGGTAGAGATTCATTCCGTTTCCGGCGGAGAGTATCCCTTTGGCCTGAACGTAATGCATCTGTCTCAGCCGTTGTTTTTCAGGGGGAGCACCATGTAATCGGAGGCAAAAACTTCTCCGTTGACCTTGAGAAATGCGGGGATCGTTCCGATCTTTGTAAATCCAAACCTTTCATACAGGCGAATGGCGCGGTTGTTATCGGAGCGCACCTCGAGCTCCAGCTGTTCTATGCCGTTTTTCCGGGCGAAAGCAAGGAGCGCCTCCATCAGCGCCGTGCCGACGCCGCAGTGCCACGCGCACTGCCGGACACTGATGCCGATCGAGGCGCGGTGGCTCATGCGCCGTTTCAGCCGGCTGACGTTGGCGATGCCGATGATCTCGCCATCCGCTTTTGCCGCGTACATCACGTCGTCGGACGAATCGAGCATGGAACGAAGAAACGCTTCTTCAACTTCCACGGTAATGGGGATGCCTTCCGCACCCATGTTGAGATTGTCCGTCTCCCCGCCGACGATTTTCAGGTAGTCCAGTATTGCCGCGGCGTCCTCCGGACGGGCATTTTCTATGATAAAATCCTTCATGGCTGTACTCCGTTTCTGATTTACATTTAATTATTTATATTTATAGCATATCCAACAGAAAAAACAAGAGAAAATGTGAAAAGCCGCCGCAATCCAAAACGAATTGCGGCGATCCAGGCGAAGAACACGGAAAAATATTCTTTGATGAAAGGCACCAAGTCAATTTATCGCGGAAAAAAACAAACCGGAAGCCCTCTCAAACTATGCCATACGGCATGGTTTGAGAGGGCTTCTTTTTGCTATACTTCGCGCATAAGGAAAACCGAACGCACTATGACGACAAAGGAGGACAACATGAAAAACACACTGAAAACTGAATTTCCCGGCATCGGGGACGCACAATTTCACATCCGCTTGACGGAAGGCCAGATTTCCCCCTACGTTCTGCTGCCGGGCGCGCCGGAACGGGTCGAGCTTGTCAAAAAGCAGTGGGAAAATGCGGTAGATCTGGAATTCAACCGGGAGTTTCGTTCCGCAAATGGTACCTATGACGGCATGGATATTGCCTGCGTCTCCACCGGCATCGGCACGACGAGCGCCGAGATCTGCCTGCACGAGCTGAAGAACATCGGAGCGCACACCACCGTTCGCATCGGTACCACAGGCGCAATCTCGGAACGGTTTCAGCCGGGTGACCTTATCATCCCTGTGGCTGCCATCCGAGCAGATGGTACCAGCGATTGCTATGTGGACAAGGCATTTCCCGCTGTTGCCGATCGTATGGTCGTGAATGCCCTTTGCGAAGCCTGTGAGCGCCTTGGCTACCGTTATGGGACAGGAATCATGTACAGCCCGTCTTCACTCTACATCGGGCAAGGGCGCAAAATCAGTGAAAATGGTTTCTGGCCTTCCCGTTCCGAGCACCTGATTGAAGATTTGCGGCAGGCCAGAGTGACCAATATCGACACGGATTCCGCCGGGCACTTCGTCGTAGGCTATCTGCATGAGATGCGCAGCGCCTCCATTCTGGCCGTTATAACCAACCGTATTACCGGGGAGTGGGCAACGGACAAGACCGGCGAAGACCGCGCATGCCGCGCCGCCTGCGAGGCGATGAAGATTCTGAAGGAGTGGGACGAGCATCCCGCCAAGTATTCCATTCGCTGAAACGGAACAGTAAAAGAAGACAGCAGCCGTGAGCAGGGAAAGCGGAAAAACCGTGACGTGAACGGATTTCTGGATTCGACAAAGCTTGAACGGAGCAAGCCGTGAATACGTCGGAATAATCCCTGTCTATGAGAGCATTTTTGCCGATGCGGTCCGGGCTGTTGAACGCAGGCGCGATCATATAGTCCTTTCTCAAATACAGCTCTGGCTTTACGAGATCACCTGAAATGAAAGCACCGTCGCCCTCAAAAAAGAACGGCTCCTCACCGATATTTCCGCCACGCAGCCCCTTGCCATTTTGTCCGCCTTGATGATATGAAATGTGAGCGTCCTTTTTGTATGCCGGCTCGGATATATTTGAGAATAGATCACCCACACGGCGCCATTCCCAGGATGAAGACACCTCAAAAGGGGCTGAACCCGCCGGCGACCGCACTTCATCGCCGATTTTCTCATAAAGAGTATTATAAAAATTCGGCTGTTTAATGAATACCCCGGTATAAAGCACGAAACCCCGCCGCAGAAATGATCTGCAGCGGGGTTTGCTCATGTGTCGAAACAGCTGAAAAGCTTGTTTCAAGCGGATTTCGGGCATAAAAAAGCCGATCGTAATTTTGATAGAAACCAATTAAGGTGGGAACTTTTACCGATTGCACCACTATTGGGGAAAAGCATATGGCTGTGCTATGCCCGACAAACTGGAAGTTAGCGATTTCTTTTTCCGGTATTCTCTGTCCCACGGATTTCCTCATGATA
>ERZ827490.593-NODE-593-length-56188-cov-7.754618_pt1 | contig 56188 bp, 59 predicted proteins | sample MGYA00519770_ERZ827490 | MGnify/ENA primary metagenome ERZ827490 (study PRJEB31778, sample SAMEA3449324) | human gut metagenome | biome: human gut; feature: human-associated habitat; material: faeces | place: United Kingdom | collected 2010/2012 ...
CTATGTTTCAACTATTTCAAAGACCGACTTGCCCGCTTTTACGGGACAGTAGTGAAATCGTTTAAGAATCTCTCAACGTTAGGAGTCTTGTCACTCTTATTCCCGAAAAAATAATCCATATCCATTAGATGCTGCTTAAACCAATCAATATTATTATCAAAGCAAACTATGATGTTACCACCAGCGTCTTTTTTATTTAATGGTTCTAATACAAGACTACATAAATATGGATTCTTTATTTTAGCTGATACACCCATACAAAAAGTGTTTTTACCGGCATATCCACCTTGGGTTGTTTGAAAGTAAAACTCAATACTACAATCGTTTTCCACTATGTAAGTAAAGTAGTCTTTATTCTTTTTTGCTTTGACCACATTTACAGGAAGCATCTCTTGTATTCTTGTAAACATGTATTTTAGGACTTCCGCTTTAGTTTCCATATCACTTTTTTTAGTTCATATTATTGGGCAGATAATGTTGGGTGGCTAACCGACCTTTCAGGGGAGGTTGAGCCGCTTGTTAGTGTCATTTTTTATCTTATTCTCAACCAATTAATGAACATATCTGTAAATGATTGGGATAAAAATCTATTCTCAGATAAGTCTAAATCTCCTAATGGTTGTAAAAAAATAAAAGTAGGTTCTCCAAAATAAAAACCGATACAATTATCGCCTCCATCAGTGCCAATAACCAAAGATTTTTTCGACAAATACTTTTGTATTTGGTATTCTTTGTTCAGTTGCATCAAATCTTCAATCTTCCATAATGATAAATATTGACTACCAATATTACCTTCTCCACCATTACTCCATAACATAAATTCCTTATAATCATCGGGTAATGGAAACAACTTTCCCACACTCAACATTATTTGTTGATCACATGGAGGATTGGAGTGCCAACTTTTATTGATTTTTTCTATTATCTGTTTCATTATAATTTTATATGACACTAATGTTCGGCGGATAAACCACCTTAAAAGTTTCATCTGTTTGTTATCGACCTATTTTATTTTTAGTTTTTGACTATATGCAAGTATTACAAAACGATTATCTAATCCACAATCAATTACATCATTCTTTTCTAATTGAGAATAGGCTTTTACAAATCTATTTCGACATTTACTTGAATGTATGTAATGATTGAAGTAGTTCTCGGCTTGTTCCTTTTCACCATATCTCAACATATATGGCAGGGCAAGGAGAGAGTCTTTCGTGTATTGATTGAAACAACAGCCATGTTGCGTAATGAAGTCAATAGCCATTTGTCTATTCTCAAATAAATCAAATATCGGACAAGCATATTTTTCAAGTAAATCAATTATTGTTTTTATTGATGGAGCATAGCTTAGTCCGGCAAGATCCCAAGATTGATATTGATTTATTGGCGATAGGTATCCAATATGATTATGATATACTAAGCCATCATCATTGACATTGAGATTCTCTTCTTGCACCCACTTTTTCAAGTTTTTACAGGTAATCGTAATCAGTGGATATATAGCCACACTACAAGATGAATTATATACACTTGAACGAAACCATATTTCAAAAGTCAAATTTTTGTCTTTTGAAATCTTTTTCAAACATTGTCCATTTTTAGACGGCTTAAATCCCATTGCGATAAAAGGAATAGCTATCTCATTGCAGGCTTTAATAAATATATCTCTTGGTTTCATTTCTTGTTCTTTTCAGGTCGATAATGTTTGGCAGCGTTCCACTTATTCAGTCGGTTTGCTGTTTGTTATCAAATTCTCATTTATCCATTTCTTTACTTTTTTCGTTACAAATGACATTGGAGAAACACCTGAATTATTATTCACTGTTATATCTGCACCATTTTCCAATAATGTAATCGCAGATTTGTCATTTCTATCAAAAATGGCAATGAATAGCGGGGTACGACCATTTTCTTCTTGGATATTTAAGTTTGCCTTTGACCCTGCAAGAAGTTCTATAATTTCCGGGCTATTCTCTTGAGCAGCGAAATGCAACGCCGTCCACCCAGAGTCATCTTGCAAATCCAAATTCAAACCATTCATTTTGTATTGCTTTATTAGTTCAATGGCAAACGTACTCTTTCCTTCGACAATGAAATTCATTAATAGATTTCTTCCATCTCTATCCACAAAATCACATCCATACTTATCCACAAATGATATGACTTTTGTAAAATCATCTTCGTCGAATAATTCAAACATCAGATCTTCTGCTTCTTCGTTATATTTTGTACTCATAACTGCTTTATTTTAGAATTTGATAATGTCCGGCAGATAAACCGCCTTCAATGTTTCATCTGTTTGTTAGCAACCGCTTTTACCATTCAGGAAAATTATCTTCTATATATTGTTCTAACGATGGAGCGATGGTTTCTATTTCGGCATCACTATCATGATAGTATATTTCGACCTCTCCTTTAGAATTTATCATTATGGGATTGCCAGAACCATCATCTGAAATCACATAAGTATCTGTAACTTCAGGATGAACTTCTCTTAATGATTTAGTTTCTTCGACCACATTTTCATTGCCGTCTAAAGCATTAATCATCATTCCCGCGTATGCTGTTCCGAAATTCTTGATAAAGTCTATATAGTCAGAACTAAATTTTACTCCTAACTCTTGTTCCGCACATAATACCTGCTCATCAGATGCAGGTGTCCCAATCATATCATGTGCCGTTAGAAATCTTCTCAATCGTTCTATAAGTTCCTTTTTCATATTTATTTCCTCGGTGGCTAATGGGATGCAGCTAACTGCGTTTAGCAGTTTAGGTGATTGTTACCAATGTTTTCTAAAATTAATTGATGAATCCTTTCTGACAAATTCCATTGTAGTGAGACAAATTTTTGTTTCATTGGTAGATCAGAGAACGAACCAATGCCTGAAAGTGAGGCATCAATTTCATGGAGATTTTGATAAAATGATTCACAATCTTCTTCGCCTTCTTTTATTAGTTTCAACTTATTCTCATACCAAACCGCTTGTTTATGCCAACCTGTTTGATGTAGTAATTCTATCATTTTCTCCAATTCATCAATTAATTTATTTCTCATTTTTAATTTTATATTATTGGTAACGTTATACTATCAGCCGATTTGGCTGTTATTTTCTTTAAGTATCAGACCTCGTCTTCCTCCATCAACAGATCGTCCAACGGGCTTTTGATATTGCTTTTGAAAGTGTCGGCTATGTGGACATACCTTTCCGTTGTCTTGATGTTGTTATGTCCCATAAGCTCTTTCACAATTTTGATGTCGGTTCCTTGCTCCAGCAAGTGGGTGGCGAACGAATGGCGCAGCAGGTGCGGATAAATCCGTTTCGTGATTCCCGCTTCCCGGGCCGCTGCCTTCAGCCGTTTCGACACGATACTCTCGGTGAAAGGTTCGCCCGGTCTGTGTTCAAAGAGCCACACTTTCGGTTTGTATAGTCTGTTATATTCCGTCAGCTTTTTCATCAACGGTTTTGACAGCAGGGTGTAGCGGTCCTTCTTGCCCTTTCCCTGACGCACCCGTATCAGGGAGCGGGGTTCGTTGATGTCGCCGGGTTTCAGTTCCAGCAGTTCGCTGATGCGCAACCCTGCGGAGTAGAGTATGGAGAACATACAGAAGAAACGCAGGTCTGTCACTGTCACGTCGAGTATTTTCTTTATTTCCTCCTTGCTCAACACGTCGGGCAGCGTCTTCTCCCGTTTGGCACGGTTCACCTTGTAACACCGCCGTTCCTGACCGAGAACTTTCTCGTAATAGAACTTGATGGCGTTGATACGCTGGTTTTGCTGGCAGGAGGATATGTTTTTCTCATGGATGAGATACAGCAGGTAGTCGTTTATCTCGTCGGGAGTAACCGTTTCAATCTTACGCCCCTCGAAATATTGTTGGAAATCGCGGAAATAGGAGGTATATACCCTTACGGTATGGTCACTGTAACGCACTTGCTGGAGTTTTTCCAGATAACCTTCCGGCAGTGGCGGCCGTTTGTCTTCCTCTTTACGGGGTGCGGTTTCCTTGATGGCGGAATAGTCTATAAACGCCATTTTCACATAGCGGTCGAAGAACTCGGCAAGCACGAAATTCTCTGCCGGCAGATAAGCTCTGCCACCGACAAGCAGTACGTTTTCTTCCTTCGACAGCGACAAGCGGATGTCATTGTCATTACCGAAAGTCACTTCGACAAATTCTCTCCCGTTTCTTACCACAGGAGAAAGTTTGATTTTGGGTTTTGGAGTATATATTTCCATGTTTTTTAAATTTTACCGGTCCCACTCGTTCAGGATTTCTCCGCTTATGATATCATATCGTATCCAGTGTCCCGTCTCGCGTCCCTCGGTGTATTCGCCTTGGACTGCGATATCGTCCCGGTCGATTTCTTTCCACGAACCGTGCTTGTAGCCGTTCTTGTACGAGCCGGATTTGTAGGCGTACAGCTTGCCATGTAGGTGGGCCGTGTATTCGTAGGGGCCGTCCAGTTCGCCGTTCTTATAGTGGCTGACGGTTTTGCTGACCCATCTCTCGGTGGTATCCTCGCTGATTTTCCATTGTTTTCCCTCTTTCCGGTCGTCGGTATAGTTTGCCTCGTAGATCTGCTTGCCGCTTTTCGGGTCAAAGCGTTGTTCCTTGCCGTTCCGCTTGCCCTGCCTATATTCCTGAACCATGTCCGGCTTCCCGTCGCTGAACCATGTCCTTACCGTACCGTCTATCTTCCCGTACTGCATGGGTGCTTCCCGTTGCGGTGTCTTTCCGTCCTGATGATAGGAAACGAACAGACCATGCCGTCTGCCGTCGGTATACTTGCCCTTTTCCCGCAGGCTGCCGTTGCGGAAACGCCTGTACTCGCCCTGCATAACCCCTTTGGAAAAATGCACTATTTCCTCATCCTGCCCCCGCAAGATACGGAATTTGCCCGATAGCGGACGTTTTCCGCCCTTCAGATAATGGACGACTGTTCCATGCTGTTCGTCCGTGGTGGTTCGCAAGTCACCGGATTCCACGATCCGCTGTGCGAAGGCAGAACAACACAGCAGCGTGAGAACGATGGCCGCAAGCATTTTTCTTATGTTTCCCTTTACCTTTCTCATTCGTCCGGATATTCAAGTTTCAATGTCATGCCGTCCAAAGCGATGCCTTCGCTAAGCGTGATGGCAAGTTTCTGTTCTTCGGAGCATCCTATGGTTTCCCCGTCCTGCAAGGTGACATCATCCGACAGGATATAATGCACGATGTCCATTAGGAAATCACGGATGTCACTCAGATCGGCAGGGGCATACACTTCGATTTCCTCTTTCCCGAATTTTCTCAGTCCGTAGGTATAGATGCCGGGGATTCCTTTCTGTGTGCGGTAGATGCCGAACCATACCCAGTCCATGACGGGCAGTTCATCTTCTTGCAGGAGTGCGGCCATATCCCTGTAAAATTCGGGTTGGAACACCATACCGTCGGTATATACCGCTGTAGCGTAGGACTGTTTCAGGCAGGAAGACGTGGCTCTGGTGAACAGTTTGGCTCTCTCCAGCAGGTTGGATTGGTCTCCGGTCACGGATACGAGGATATGAGCCTCGTGTTGTCGTGCCACTTCTGTTGCATCTTTCCACAGGTAGTTGCCCTGTGCATAGTGTTCCGCTTCTCCGTTGGGTACGGGACCGGGCATGATGGCTATTGCCAATGTCATGCCGCTGAACATTCCGACAAGTACGTCCCCGTTGTCGTCGTCATCGGTAAGGACGATTCCCCAGTCTTCCTCGAAGTCATGGATGAACTGTTTCTTGTCCCATTGATTTTGTGAAAGCAACACGGACGAGACAAAGCATCCTTTGATATTATCCTTTTCCATATAGTTCTTTCTTTTTGAGTCGTCAATTATTGAAGATTCTTGCGCAAGATAGGTATTTTACCCTGATTCCTTGGTACTTTCATCTGTTAATATACGATAAATGCAGGCCCTGCCTGTGACTTTACAGATAAAGGTTGCGCTCCGTTCAATAGATGCGCACATACTGTACTTCCCCGTCAAGCAGTTCAACATAGCGGTTGTCGGAAAAGCGCAATGTCTCCAGAGTCCTGCCTTCCTTCTTGACTTCCGATTTGTGGTATGGTTCGCCCCACGCGGCGATGACCATTTCCCTCGTCATGCCGGTATCGACCTTGCGGAAGGCAATCAGCTTCCCGTATTTCTCGCCGTACCGTTTTTCCAGCTGGCCGATACGTGCCGTGCTTACAAACTCGTACACCTCGTCACCGCCTATAGGAAATGCTTCCACACGGACACCGTCAGCACCTTCCATCAGCAGAAACGCCCCGTCACTGTTCATCTTCAGGCCGATGTCCACACAACGGTACTCCGCACCTTCAGCCGGGGTGATTACCTGACCGTCCTCGGTCTCGACGGCCTTGGCAAGTGACAGGAATGTCTGTCCGACAAAGCGTTTCAGTTTCTCATAATACCCTATACAGGTCATGCTCAGCGGATACCTGAATGGGTTGTAATACATCTCATCACCGCTTTCTTTTTCACGGAGCAGCAGGCAGCATCCAGCCGACAGGTAGTCTGTCTTTGTCCAGACCTTCACTACCTCGTAATATTTCCCCACTACCTCTTTAGAAGGGGTGGTACTGATGTTGACCGCCTTGTACACCGTTCGGTCATCCCCGGTAAGGAAATTGACCGTGTAGAAAGCATCCCAGTAGCCGTTCCTGTCATTTTTTACCCCATGCATGTACAGGGTCTGTCCCGGAAGGGAAGTGAAACTCCGCTTCTCCACGTTCGTCAGGCTGTCATAGGGGTGGGCATTTGTCACCGTGTACTCTTTCAGTCCATCGTTCTTGGGAACGATGTTAAGCTGTGCATGGGCATACATCACCGTGCACAGGAAGAAGGTTATAATTGGAATTGTTTTCATACTCAATCACTTTTTAAGTTTACAGGTGGCATCCGGGAAAGAGCACTCAGCTATTTGCCGGAAATAGAGAACAGGTACAGAGACAGTCCTATCCCGACGGCAAGAATCACTCCCAGCCAGAACCGGAAAGTTTTCGGACCGAGCAGATTCATCCAGAAGTTACCTCCTGTACTACCCGGACGGGAATACGTCCACTTCCAGCCACAGATGACACCGACAAGCCATATCAGAAGCAGGCCCGCCACGACCAGATAGCCGTAGCGGGGTTCCTGCTGTATCAGATTCGGAAAATCCTTTATTTTATCCAACCATTCCATATCTCACCGGTTTATTTTTTCAAGAGCGCCGCAAATTCTTTAAGCTGTGGCAGTCCGTCAAAGAAATCAACGTCAAATTTGGCCGTTGAGCCGTTGGCGAGGGTGATTGTCAGAATACCATTGTCGTAATTGTAGTTTGAACTGGATATTTCCGACAATGTAAAAGAACGCATCTCAACATTTCCTTTCACGATGACCGGGTATGTCACCTTATCGCCGTCAACCGTGATGATACAGCTTTTGGCAGCCAACTTGCGGGCCTTATGTATCTTCCGCCAGGCTCTGAACAGCATGTACAGTCCGACAAGGGCAAGGATGATGGCTGTTGGTAACGGTCCGAGGATGCGAAGTGTACCGACTTTTATACCGAAAGGATAAACTACCGGTACTATTATCAGTCCGGCACCGACAAGGATTTCAGTCAGATTGTCCTTGATGGACGATTTGGAAGAATAATTGAATGTAGCCATATTCGGATATTAGTGAAGTTATTCGTTCGGTGATATTATTTTATGAAAAAGTACCAGATAAGCAGAGCCGCGGTGATGATTATGGACAGGACCGTCATGGCCGACCTGTATTTTTCGACAGCAGGCGATTCCTGCGGAGCTTCAAATTCCAGTATCGTAGGTGCTTGGCCTATCGCGCTATTAGGAATAGCCTCTATCTTGAACTCGTTGGGCTGTTTTTCAATGCCGATCAAGGCATAGGCACAATCAAGCTGATTGGCCTTTCTTGGCGAGAATACCGATTTGCTGAACAGGATGACGCCGTCATAATGATCGCTTATTTCCATTACCGAATCCATATCCCGTTGTCCTGTCAGTATATGACGGCCTGTATCAGGATCTACTATGTAATAGTCATAGCCACAGGACTGTACGGAATCATAACGGATTTCACCGATTTCCAGCGTATCCACTTCAGCCTTGATGCTCTGAAGGGTGGCCTCGTCAATTTCAGTCCCTTTCAACGGGCAGGCATACAGGCAATAGCGGCTGTCTTCGTGCATCACGGTTCTGATGGGATAGAGGTTTACTACTTTGCGGTTTTCCAGTTTGAGGTATGTCTTAGACAATTTGCCGATTGCTTTCCCGTTATAACCGGCCGGAACAGCACCTCCTTCAAGAATGGCTGACAGATTTTTAAGTTCGCTCATGTTGTAATTCTTTTTATTCGTTTTCGATTATTGTTGATTATTTGATTCCATTTTCTACAGTGAGACAGAAGTTCACCTCCCTGTACAGTTGTTCCAGCAGATGTTCGTCATCCAGCGACTTCCTGCCGGGACGTAAGAAACCGTCCGGAGTGTCGGATGCGTAGTAGAACATGTTCCCGTTGAAGGAGAGCATCAGGTCACGGCTGAAGGATTTCCGCAGGGCGGTCAGCTTCCGCATCATCGCCGGGGTGAGCACCATGCGGGCTTCCACCTCGTCATCCGCGTACACGGCAAAATGCCTCTCGAACTCCGGGTCTTCCAAATGTACGAATTTTGCCCCGTACTTTTCCTTCATTCCCTGGATTGTTTGCGCCAGGTAGCCGATTTTGTTTTCCAGATGGTCGGGCAGCAGCATCACGTAGCCCCTGAAGGTGCGGTTCAGCTTGCAGCACCCGAACATGCCCCTGAAACTGTGCATCGTGCTCTCTATCCTGACTCCGAATATCGGACGGATAAAATACTGGTACGGCACTTCAAGGAAGTTGAAGGCCGAGAAATCTTTCGAATTGGCTGAAGTCACACCGGCATCCACGACAGTCATCATGTCATTTCCGACGGGAATGTCAAGACGGCCGTAACAGGTCGAACTTACCGAATTGCCCGATGACAATGCCGTTCCGAACAGGCGGCTGTCCGCAAAGACTTTCGGCTGTATGGAACCGGAAGGATTGTACCTTGCTCCCGGGAACAGCAGGTAGATGATGTGGGCCATCGTGTAGGTTTCCCTCTTGTTCAGCGCGGCAAAACATTTCATGAATGCGAAATGAAGTACAAAAAATACGGCAAAGCCTATCATGAGGTATTTTCCCGTGGTGACGGAAGTCTCATAGTCAGTACGGTCCACGAGGAATCCGCCGAAGATACAGAAACCGAACCACACGACGGTACACAGATAGACAATGGAGGTCAGGATGCGGAACACAATCCGGAGCATCCTGATACGGGACATCTCTTTCTTCATGTGAAGGGAAATGCCCTTGAAATCTATATTCTGACTTTCTTCCATGCTTTACTTGAATAATTCTCCCACTTTCACTTCCTTGATCTCACTTTCCGGGAACTCTATCAACTCCTGCTGCTCATGCTTGCGCCAGGATGCGATTATCGACGACGGAAACATTTCAATGTAATTGTTATAATCGGTAGCAGCGGCATTGTAGGTGCGCCGGATTGCCTGCAGCTCATTCTCCATGTCCTCGATCTGGACCTGAAGATGAAGGAACTGCTGGTTCGCCTTCAGCTCCGGGTAGTCTTCCACCGCCACATTCAGTCTTGACAGAAGCGAGGACATTTCCGTACCGCTTTTTATCTGCTCGGACTCTGTAGCGTTCGAAGCCCTTGACCGCAAATCGGCAATGCGGGTGAGAATCTCATTCTCGTGCCCCATGTATGCCTTTACGGATGCGACAAGATTGGGGATCAGGTTATTCCTCTGTTTGAGGACCACGCAGATACCGCTTCTGCATTGCTTGACCCGGTTCTTCTTTGCAATAAGGCTGTTGTTAGTGAATACTGCCCATAAAATAATTATGAGCAGTACCACGATAATACATATAACGGCTATAATCATATTTTCAGATGGATTTAGACATACAATTCAGCCGGTATGACTCTGATTGTCCCTTCCCAGTAGAAGTGGGGGACGATGCCGTCTGAAGGAAGATAGCCTTGGGGAAGTTCCTTGTAATAAAGGACAAGTTTCCTTACTTCCACATCGGCGCCTTCCACGATTTCACCACTCAGTTTCACGGTTGACCAGCAGTCCTCCTCCTTGGCAAGACTGACTACGCCCTCACATCCGGGAGCTACCGGCTGCCTGCCTTCACACATGTTGCGCAGCTTTTCCATCACTCTCTTCAGCCATTCCACATCGTTCATGTGTCCCTTGTCCAGTGCGTATATGCCAATACCATGGAAAGAGTCGTCCTTGTGCTTCACGCCTTTCCACGCCTCTGCCGGGGCACTGACAATCCCCGCGTAAACGATATATCCTTCCGTGAATTTTCTCAACCACTTGCTTTTGCCCAGCCATGGTGCCTTTCCTGCAAGTTTCTTGAAGAACTCGGTCTCAGAACTGCGTGGCGTCTGCATGTACGGTTTCATCTTGTCAAGCTGTGTCGGGTTCTTGTACAGTTCCCTGTCTCGCTTGGCTTCTTCGGCCTCCTTTGCACGCCGTGCGGCCAGTTTCTCCCTGTATTTACTTACGTCAAGACCTTGTGCTTCCATTTGGTCAAGATCATTCTCTGTCATGGTTTTCTCCCATTCTGTTGCTGCATTTTTGAAAAGTGCCATAATCGTAAAACTTTTAAGATATTGTTGATCCTATTTTTTTCGGATTCTACCATTCGATTGCCTTCCAAGGGGAATCTTCTTTATTGAGAAGCGCTCCCACGACTTCATCCGCAGTCTCGTAGTCATCTGTTTCGCCTCTCCATATTCCGCGTCCCACGGCAAAGCTGTTGCCGTATTCTTCCCACGAATTGAAGGATTCCTTGGCTATGCCGGCAGTGGTTCTGATGGCTTCCCACATTTCGTCTTCATTGATGTAGCCGCAGATGAAAGCCCAACGGGCCATGTTCACGGCACGTACAAGGTCCCATGCCAGCACGGTTTCGGGCAGGTCCGCTTCCGTCGTTTCATTTACTCCCATTACAAATTCAGCTATCGTGAACGCATCGCCGATCTTGCTGTCCTCGTCCGCCTTTTCTTCCTCGGTGATGGCCTCGATTCCACGCTGGCGGATTTCAGTCAAGGCCGGATCCGCACCGGCATGTTGGCCTTCGTTCAGCAGCCATGAGATGGTCTCCAGGGCACTCTTCCTGTCAGTAACTTCCCACCATTCCTCAAGCATTTCCTTAAGGGTGTCCGTGCCTGCTGTACTTTCAAGGGAGTCCACGTTGTCATCGTTGTATAGGAACAGAGGTGCCCCATAAGCCAGAAGTCTGTTCTGTTCAGGTGTCAGGCTGTTGTCGCCCTTGCGGGTGATTTCCCAACCTGCATATACGTCAAAACCGTCCGAGAAATCCGGTAAACCTTCCGGCATGAATCCGGCATTCATTGCCTGCTGCATCATGTTCCCTGCGAACTCGATGTTTTTGCTGTAGGTCTCCATTATCGCCTCGGGATCCTGGGCGGATTCTGCCATCATCTTTGCCTGGTATGCCTGTGCCTCCGCAACTCCCGGGAACATCTCGGCCGAGTCCTGCATCAGCTTTTCATGCATCTTCATCAGGTCGGTGCCTTCAAATCCGGGTACGTTGCCATACAAGGCTTGCGCCTGTTCCAGTGCTGCTTTCATGGCCTGAGCCTGTGCTTCTCTTGCGATTTCCTCGGGTGTCTGAGGTGTCTTCTTGGTTTCTTCTGCCATATCTTTCTAATATTAAATTTGTTAATGAATATCTTACCTGTTTATTCCGCTCCGTTTTCAAGAAGTTTTTCCACGATTTCGTTGAAGCCGCGCTCTCCTGCATAGTACAGGGCGGTGTGCTGGAGGTTGTCTGAGATGCTAACATTCGCGTGAAATTCAAGCAGGACGGACACAAAATCGTTGTGGCCCTCCTTGGCTGCAAGAATAAGCGGGGTTTCCCCGTTGTCATTCTGTGCGTCAACCGCAGCTTTGGCCTTCAGCAGAGCCTCGCCTATAAAGCGGTTACCTGAAATGGCCGCGTAATGTATCGGGGCATTGCCGCTCAGCATAGCTTTGCCGGGATCGGCTCCGGTCCCGAGAAGAAGGTTGACCATGACAAGATTCCCCTGCATACAGGCGAGTATCAGCGGAGTCTCTCCGCCGTCATTCGTCGAGTCAAGCATGGACTTGTCTGACAGGAGCAGCGTGCGGACAATTTCACCCTGTCCGTTATACACGGCCTGATGAAGCGGGGTGTTGCCACGTGCATCCCGGTCATTCCCGCACGAGAGTCGGGCGACCACTTCCCGCAGCCCGTGGGCTGTGGCATAGTCGATGGCCTTGTGGCCGGAGGCATCGGCGACCTCCGTATCGGCTCCCTGATCCATCAGGAAAAGGGCGGCATCTGTACGCTTGTTGTCAAGCAGGCATATTAGCGGGGTTCGTCCTTCATTGTCCGTCACGTTGATGTCGGCCCCCTTCTGGAGCAGCTTCCCGAGGATTTCCTTGTTGCCGCTCCGTGCCGCCGCGTGGAGCGGGCTTTCGGAACGGTTGTTGATACATGACGCGTCGGCATCGTTGTCAAGAAGCAGAGCCACTATGTCCCTGTAACCTTTCTGACAGGCATAATAAAGAGCAGTGTTTCCTTCCTGATCCCTTTTGTTGATGTCAATTCCTCCCTTTTTCAGGAATATCTGGACAATGCTTTTCTGCCCGTTTCGGCAAGCATTGAGAAATGTCTGGTTGTTGTCCATATATCTTTGTTTAAGAATATTTCAATAATAGTCTTACGAGATTGTCATTGTTGTAGTCTGCCGCCACGTCCATGGCCGTTTTGCCTTCATTGTTTACGGCATTTACGTCAGGCAGCTTGAAGTCCAGCAGGAGTTCAATCGCTTTCTGTGCCATGCTGTCACGACAACATGCCGCCACATAATGCAGGAGGGTGTTTCCCCGGTTGTCCGTCTTGTTCACGTCAGCTCCGGCTTCGAGAAGCTTTTCGAGGATTTCCGTGGGGTCGTCAGAACCGGCTGACCAGCCGTAAGGCACATATTTTTCGTTCGCCTTATGACCACCGAAGAGAATCATCATGGGAGTTTGGCCGGAAAGATTGGCGGCGTTGGGGTCGGCCTTTCCCTTGAGCAGCCAACCGAATGCCGTTTTACCCAACCTGTAGCCGGTATGGCGGCAGGAAAGGGCAAGTGCCGTGTTGCCTTCCGTATCAACAGGAAGCTCGGGATTCCAGCCTTTTTCCTTCATCAGGTCAAGCAGCCCCTTGTAAACCTCGGTATCCTTGCAGAAATAGTCCTTACTCACCCATACCGAAAAAGCCGTCTCTTCATTCGGGAAACGGTAATTCGGATTCGCTCCGCCGTTCAGAATCATGGCCGGAGCATCCTGTATGCTGTCAAACCAACTGAACGCACAAGCGAGGGGCGACTTGCTTTCAAAGTCATACATATCCTTGTGCTCACACACCGTCTGCAGGTCTGCACCCGAACGCAGAATGGCATCCAGTGCCTCCATATCCTTCATGTACATAGCCTGGAATATGTCCATGTTGCCGTGCAAGGCCGAAAGTTCGTCAACATCGGGGTCGCTTCCGGAAAGGAAGGCCGCGATCTTCATCGCCTTGTTCTCTATGGCGGCATCCCAGGCTGTCTTTCCACTGTTTGACTTGTCTTCCGGATCGGCCTTGTCTTCTTCAACAAGCCTTCTGGCAAGTCGGTAGGCGGTTTCGCCATCATCCTCCAGCCTTGCAATCCTGCTCCTGATTTCCTCTATCTTGTTTTCGGGGTAACGGTATTGTACGGATTCGTCCAGTTCCTTTTTCGCGAACCGGATATCCCTTCTGATGTCGCCTGAAGCGGCACAAAAACCGAAAAGCACGTTCTCGCCGTTAAGGTCGGTTGAGTTGACGCGTGCTCCGGAATCTATGATCGCTTCCGCCATCTTGAAATGACGGTTCCTTATGCACTCGATAAGGGCCGTCGTATTCTTGGCCGAACGCGGTATATTCGCTCCTTGTTCTATGAGCATGACGGCTATTTCTTTCAGTTTGTCTTCATCTGCACAGCCGGCACTGGTTCTGCCGAGGATATGAATCGGGGTGGAACCGTTTGCATCCTTCGTGTTGGGTTCGGCATCACGTTCAAGAAGTATCTTGACCCCCTCCGTGTCTCCATACTGGCAGGCAAGATGCAACGGAGAACGGTCTTCGTACTGTTCGTCGCTGTCATCGACGGGCACTTCCCGGAGCGCCTGATGAATTGCATCCTTCGGCTGACTTGTCGAATAAAGTCTGTATATGTCACTGTATTTCATGGTTGTATGTTTTTTATCAGTTCTTCAATGTGTTGATATTTATTGCCCAAACGGGCGTGGATAGTCCGCACCTCCGTGTGCAGGTGCAGTCTGGCCGACACTTTCGCTTTCAGCCTCAACAGTTGTACGGCGGCGAGGTTATCGGGAGCATCCTCCGGCATGGGACAACCGGCAGGGCTTTTTTCGTATTCCCAGCGGAGGACGGCTTCCGGCAGGTTTTCCGGCAGACGTTCCGTTAACGGTGGCAGCAGCCTCTCCGCTTCCAACAGCAGGGAACGGCAGTCATTATACAGAGAAAGGTAGTAGTAGCATAACGCCTTGTTGTAAAGTGTCGGCAGGTCAGACTTTCCTGCCTGCGTGAAACAGGAGAAGGCAAAGGCATATTCGCCACTTACCATATAGGTAATACCTGCGGAAAAAAGTTCTTTTTTCTGGGATTCAGGCATGGTTTGTTTATTTCCATATATTCCAATCATAGATACTTAAACACTAAAAGAGATTTCAGACTGTTATGGGTGGAAACAAAAAACCGACGATATTCGGGCGCAGAGAACGCTCCCCAGTACCGTCGGACCATAAAAATATCCTGCCTTTTTTGAGACAATATGGCAGAGGATGAGTATTTATAGGAACTTTTGTCGTAAGACAAGGATAACCCCGGATAATTGATTCCGGTAATCCATTGTAAATTAAATGTTTTATTATATATTGACGCGCGATAATTGTGTGTGTGTGTGTGTGTTTACACGAATTTTCCACACTGCCAAATTATTAATACACTTTTTAAGGGAATATGTAAGGTAACTAATGCACACAAGAAAAACGTCCGCTTTATGCGAAGCTTCGCTCAAACAAATATCATTTGTTAAAATCGAGCGACATTTTACAATGTATCCATTGTCATACATATCAGTTTATTAGAGTGAATACTTCTTCAAATACAAAATTAGAAAAATGTTTTGTTCTGCAATGAAATAACCGACACTTTTTTCAGGGAAAAATAAAAATGGCTTTATTATAATTGCCTTGTACCATAGAAAACGGGCAGAGAGCATGCAGTTGCTCATCTGCCCGTCCTGTAGGGAGAACCGTTTCATGCCGCTATCGGATTCACTTTCAATGTAGTCTGAAAGATGAACGCCTCTACTTTCATGTTGATTATGAAACATTGTTGGTGTGCGTGATAAGACTTCATGCCTTATTCAAACCTAAATCCAACGGGCACAAAAACAAGTAAATAATTATTCAATGTCTTGAGATTATTAAATACCGCAAAGGCAGTAAGGAATATAGCAGATTGGATTATTCTAAAAGGCCAAATTTATATCTTCTTTTGGCGGCATATTACAAGGAACTTGCCACCCGTTCAGGGGGGCTCTTGTGGAAACGGAACTAACAAACAAGCAGTAATTTCGTTTCTTGTTCATGGTAAAGACTACGACAACAAATCCGGTAGCGGTATTTACTGTTATTTAGGTCAGCCACGGGTTTCGATACGGGTCATAATCTGTTTGGAAAGTAGCCAGTTGCCAATCGGTAACCGGCTTTTTCGTGTCATCGACTTTACGGGGGATTTGTGGATTAAGTCGCAATTTGGCGGCATCATTAAGCCATTTCATGCTGTCCTCGTAATCGCGCATACGGACAACACTGACATTATTCGGGGCAATGAGTTTCGTGAGCTCGTAGATAGCCAATCGAACCATATGCTTCTTGAGGTTGTAGTTTCGTGGATCGTGTAATGATAGGTTTAGACCGACTTGCGGCGTGTCCGCGTTCACATCCGTTTCCGGGTAAAATACCCGTCCGTCATAAACTACATATTCGTGTTCCGACAATTCGTAGGCATTGTATGATGAATCGTAATCGGCTATGGCTCCCCAACAGTCGGACACCATAGGGTCAAGATTGCAATCGAAACAGTCAAGCGTCATCAAAGTATAGAACGCCCCTTCATATTCAACGACTGACCACAGAGGATACTCGACAGGCTGCCATAACGTGACTTCCGTCTCGATCCAACCGCCGACCATCGGGATACGGATATCATCGAACTTGTACCCGTTTTCGGCAAGGCAAATATAGACAACACCGTTGTAGTTTACTTTATCACCCGGATAATAGGTGTTGAACTGGGAGTAATTTACAACTTGTCCCGCATCGACGTGGATATCGGAACACTCTTCCCAATAGATTGCCGTTGCCGGCTTGCGATAGCCGCTGACGGAGCGTATCACCTCATGGATTTGTCCCTCGAAATAGACATGCACACCCACGGGATAGGTAATTCGATGGTCGTATTCGGCGATATATTTTCCTTTTGCAAGTTCCTTTTCAATCTCGTAGTTCTCTGACAAATATTCCACAATGCTCATCTCCGCCGATTCTTCCGCCTGGATGAATCGTGCATCATTGCCCCGCGTGAGTTGTGCTAGTGCTTCCGGAGTAATTATCCCAAGATAGTCGTCATTATTGAGAAACCGTCTGTACATATCCTTGTTCCGTTATTAGTATGAAAATCCTTCCTGAATTACCGATGTGGAGACCACATACCCGTTCCCGTCGCCTCCGCTCTTGAACTTGTACCAGCTGTCGCGCAGGTAGTAACAGAGCAGGTAGTCAAGGCAGTCGGACAAGTGTCCATACCGTTCATATTTGACACCGGTTTTCGGGTCGGTGGTCTTCTGTTTGCTCTTGGTACCGTCCTCGTTACGAAGCTGGTAAATCAGATCCTGGGTAAGTTTGCGACATTTGATATCGATTTGTATCTCCCAGCCTTCATAGCCCCCGAATACCTCGTTGACGAACTCGCACCGTGTAGCCTGCGGAGGCTGCTTGCGTAACAGCTTTACCTTCGGTCGCAGGATTCCTCTGCCGAAAGTGTCCGTGATGATGGTATAGTTGTTGATGCCGTCCTCGTTGGTGGTGGAGCGTTGTAACCCGGAAGGGTCACCGGTCACATCCACTCCGCCGATATGCTTGTCCCGGTAAAGTTTTAAGCGTACTTTCCGTGCCAACGCAGGTGTGTTGTTCTCCTTTTCCTCCGGCTTGCCGAGTATCTCTTCCAGTATATAGACCTTCCTGTTTTCATAGTCTATTTGTGCGGAGAGCACCGACATTTGGGGGGCAACATTGAAGTCCCACACCGTGATGAGCGGCTTGGTCGGATCGTATGCTTTTTCTTTCAGTCCGGTAACGAGATGCCGGGAGCCGTCGAAACTGTTATAAATCGCCATATCGTTGGCTTCCACGAAATCCCAGTTGCCATAGAGCAGGCGTTCCTTTGTCGCCTGGTCCCGGATCTTGTTCAGGGCCGCCTCGTACACCTGACGGAAAGCGATATTCGGGTTGTCAAACACGGAAAAAGGTATATACGCTTCACCCTCGCGGCAGATGACCTTGTCTCCGTTTTCGTCCTGCACGAAGCGGGAACGCACCCAGTTAATCGTCGGATTGGTGGTGAGCAGCATTCTCGGGGTCTTGAATGTCTCATGGGTTCTCCAGCGGAGACGGGAGAACAGTACTTCGACGGCCCGTTCCGAGATTTCCGACACCTCATCCACCATGGCGATGGTATATTCCGAAGAGCCGAAACGCTCGAAGTTGGGGTCGCTGGGGATATCCGCCATCTCCTTCATGATGATGACCGAGTCATTCCAGAATGTGAGCGTGCCTTCGAGGTTGTTTATCTTGTAGTTTGTATCCTCTTTCAGTCCCCAGTCCTTCAGAATCGACTTGATGGTGTTCCATGTCGATTCCTTTAACGACTTGAGTGTCTTACGGGCCACCACCGCACGGATATTCTCGAACCGAATACATGAAGACACCAGCCAAACGCTGCCGATATACGATTTTCCGCCGCCGGCCGCTCCGCCTCCCAGTATCAGCTGCGGCAGGTTCTGCGACTTGCAATGCCTGCATTGAGGCCTGTACTGAGGGTTGCCTTGCTGGTCATAACCGATAAGGATTTGCTCGATCTCCCCGCCACAATGGGGACAATAGTTCGGTTGCAACAGTTTCCAGAGTTCATACTGCCGTGGGGACGGTTTGAACTCGATGCGCAGGTTTCTGGGTGGTTTGAGCCTGTTGACCGCCATTCGATTTATATAATCTGAATGGTTATGTCCCTTTCGGACTCGAGCATGGCATACAGTTTTTGGAATGTAGTACGGGATTCCAAAACTTTTCCCTTGACCGTATTCTTTCCCACGATGATACAACCGGCGGAATCTCCCTCGGTGTTGCCTGAATGGATCAGGATGCCGAGGAAATGAGGTACATCGTGCAGATATGGCATTTTTTTCTTGTACTTGGGGCTGTACTGAAGGGTAACTTTATAAGTCCCGGCAGGAATGGCGGTCTTGGAATAGACCTTTTCCTTGCAGGTACAGGAACGGCCGCGAGGAGTATCCGGACAGGTTGCCGGAAGTTCCCTCACGGCATCTTCGATGGTATTACAGAAAAATTTGCCGTCGATGGACAGGTCGCCTATGGTATAGGTCTGACCTTTGAATTTGCGGTTGAGTGTCAGCTTCATACTTCGATACTATTTGTATCGAAAGAGTAGAGACGGACGCCGGCTAATGTTTATTATATGTGTTTGTAAAAGGAGGATATTTCAGGAAATGATGTATCTTTGTGAACGGATTGACAGTATTTAATCAAGAGTTAATATGACAAAAGCGGATATCGTCAGGGAAATAGCAACGCAGACCGGTCTGGAGAAGCAGGTCGTGTTACAAGTTGTCGAAGGATTCATGGATAGCGTAAAGTCTTCCATGATAAACGGCGAGGAGGTTTATCTTCGCGGCTTCGGTTCTTTTATCATCAAACACCGTGCGGAAAAGACAGCACGCAACATAAGCAGGAATACCACGATAATAGTGCCTGCCCACAATATCCCGGCATTCAAACCGTCAAAAGCCTTTGCAGGAAGGATGAAATCAGACAAATAAGGTGATTATATGCAACAGGAGCGTTATTCAGATGCTCCTGTTACTTTATACAGGGCAACGAGGTTGGTATTGTCCGATTGGAACAGGAAACGGCCGTTGCTTAAAAGGCATTCGTGGATGGTGTTGTCATTAGGATCCGACTCCAATAAAGCCCCCGCCTTGTTTTCATCGATAAGCAGCATTTCTATGCCTTGTACGGTGGCGGCAGTTGCATCAGCAGGAATTTTCAAAAGTTCATCCATCAGATTCATGTCGTTCATAATATCTCCGTATTTGGCTTGAGTCCCGTCAAGCATTCAATGTACCAAGACCAAAAAGCGTGGGACATAACCCGTAGCACCGAGGTTCTGGTAAACCTATCCGCAAACAAGTTAAGCCCACGCAAAAGCATAGGCGAAAACTGTTTGTCCTGCGGATAAGTGAAATTTACCAGATTTCGGTGCATGACAAAAGCTAACGCTTTCCGTATTTTATTATGTCGTTCTGCCAATATGGTTTTTATGCCGCATCTGCAGAAGAACCGGCCATTATGTGATAACGACCGGACGTGTAAAGGTTATTTTTTAGACTCTTCCAAGGAAAGCTTACGAAACTCTTTCATCAGTTTTTCCAGTTCCAACGAGGTCTTACGGGCACGGGTCCCTGCGGCCTTGTTGCCTTTTTCAATCTGAAGTGCCGCATCCGTGGAGAATGTAGCATATACTTCCTGTATTTTTGAAACCAATTCTTTCATATAAATTCTATTTAAGTTATTGACTACAAAGGTAGTGAAAATAATCGAGAATAAGAGCGATTCTGTCAATATAATAAATATCACATTGGTAATCAATGACTTTTAACAGCCATTACACCGTATGATTTATCCATCAGAGAAATTGTCAAGGTGTTTACAACTTTATGGATATGTCTGGTCAGAACATTTCTTCCATCTGCCGCTTGATTTCTTCCCGCTTTGTATTCTTGTAGTAATGCTTATAGATGGTCAATGGGCTGTTACCAGCCATCTCTGCAACCACATACGGATTATTACCGGCATCTACCATCTTCGATATGAAAGAGCCACGGGCGGAATACCATGTGATGTTTTCTTTAATGCGCAGCATCTTGCATGCTTTCGTCAAGGTTTGTGAAAGGCGTGTGGAAATTTGCTTGACACGTGTAGTCTTCTTGGAAGTGGTCGTGTGTTTATGAGTAAAAACAGGAAATACATAATTTCCATAACTTTGCCCACGGTATTTATTCATGATGGCTTTTGCTTTACTGAGTAATTCCGGTTTGGCTGTTTTGGGAAACTTGATACGTTCATAGACGATGCGGTCTTCCTGGACCAAATCCCATGTCAGGTTACATACATCGACATTCGCCATACCTCCGGTATAGTAGCTGAACAGGAACAAATCAAGATGCAACTGCTCTTTTTTCGTAAACAAGGTACGGTCAACATTTGCGATTTTAGCTATGACTGTTTCCGGAACTGCTCTTGAAGTGGTTTCTGGCCAATTAATATCATCACCGAGACAGAGGAAGTTATCCATATTCACCCCGTACATCTCTTTCTTTTCTGCCTGCCTGCATACGGCACGGAGCAACCTTAGTTTGTGTGTAAGTCCGGCCTTGTTGCCATTTCTGATACCTCTTTCTTTAAGCCAAAACGCAAAGTCAAGAAGAAACTCTTCTGTAATATCCGTAAAGAAATAAGAGGAAAAGGCTTTTTCATATTTTTCCTTTGTAAACGCCTGCAGTTCACGCTTGAGATAGACATACCGTTTAGCATTGGTCGTGCTGTCGACAATCTGACCGTTCTTGATGCGTTTCTTGTTTTTGAATGTCTCTTCAAGATAATCGATCATCTGCTGGACACTCTTTACTTTGACCTCGGGTTTGGCCGCCTTGATTTCATCGAAGCAATGTGATAGCTGGACGGGCGACCAGTTCCTGCCTTCCATCTCCCAGGTATCGGCGACATGCAGATATTTGGTTCGCAAATCGAAAAGCAGTTTGTTCTTGGTAGTGGCCTCCGCACTCCCTACACGGAAACTCTGAGACTTGACATCCCAGTCTTTTAATAGCCCTGTGATGTTTATAACCTTCGGCACACGGGCGTAACCGGTCTTGAAGAAAATTATCTCCAGCTTGACCATCTTGGTGTCTTTCGGGTTCTGCTTACCCCTGATGTTAATCGTGTACATAGACTGATAACGAGTTAGTTAATGACTTATTATTAATTCGCATTAGTAGGAATCAATTGGTATTAATTAACCTACATAGAAACCTACATGAAAAGAGTAGTTTCCTTAGCGAAATAATGTTTATACGGATAAATCCGTACTTGTGTCATTTACTAACTCGTTATCAATCAACTATTTTTCCTAATCACAAAAGTTGTGTCCGAAAAAAGGGTGTGCCGGAATGTCACGGTTCTTTAATTTTATTATCCTTCCGATTACCCAAAGAGTATATGGGTTTCGGGACAAATATTATTTTTGAGCTTGCATGTCAAAAAGTATCTTTGCTCCCATTTTGAGTTCTGAATATTTGAGGCAGGATTTTTCCAGCTCCTCGCCGTCAAAGGTCATGCTGCCGACATATCTGTTTTCCGGGGAGTTTTCCGGGGCTTCGATCACGATGTCGTTTCCGTTTTCGAGGTGGATCGTCGCGTGTTTGAACAGGGGCGATCCGACGGCGTATTCATCCGAAGCGGGACATACGGGATAGAACCCCAGCGCCGAGAAGGCGTACCATGCCGAAGTCTGTCCGTTGTCCTCGTCTCCGCAGTAACCGTCGGGCTTGGCCGAGTAGAGGCGATCCATCACCTCGCGCACCCACCACTGGGCCTTGTGGGGCTGTCCGCAGTAGTCATAGAGGTAGATCATGTGCTGTGCAGGCTGGTTTCCGTGGGCGTAGTTGCCCATGTTGGCCACCTGCATCTCGGTGATTTCGTGGATGCGGATCCGTAGTAGCTGTCGTCGTAGATCGGCGGCACCACGAACATTGAGTCGAACATCTGCGCAAAGCTCTTGCGGGCTCCCATCAGGTCGATCAAACCGCCGACATCGTGAAATACCGACCATGTGTAGTGCCATGCGTTGCCCTCTGTGTATGCATCGCCCCATTTGTAGGGGCTGAACGGCGACTGGAACGTCCCGTCGGCATTGCGCCCACGCATTAACTTCATTTCGGGGTCGAAGACATTCCTGTAATTTTGTGACGCCTTTTCCAGCCGTTTCGCATCTTCGTCCTTGCCGAGCATCTTCGCCACCTGTGCGATGCACCAGTCGTCGTAGGCGTATTCGAGCGTTCGGGCGGCATTTTCGGGAATATTCACGTCATAAGGGACATATCCCAGCGTATTGTAATACTCATACCCCCAGCGCCCTGTGGAGCTCACCGTGGGGTGTACCTTCCGGCGTCCTGCGAGCATCGCCTCGTAGAGCGTCGCAATGTCTTCCTCGGGGGTGACACCTTTCAGGATGGCATCCGAAACGACCGACGCCGAGTTGTTTCCGACCATGCACCCACGGTGTCCGGGCGAAGCCCATTCGGGCAGAAATCCGCTCTCGCGGTAAGCGTTTGCCAGCCCGGCCTGAATTTCGGCATTGACCGACGGATAGACCAGATTGAGCAGCGGAAACAGACTGCGGAAGGTGTCCCAGAATCCCGTGTCGGTATACATGTATCCCGGCAGTACCTCACCGTTGTAGGGGCTGTAATGCAGGATATTGCCGTTCTTGTCGATCTCGTAGAACTTGCGCGGGAACAAGGTCGAACGGTAGAGGCACGAATAGAACGTGCGGTACTGGTCCGTCGTGCCTCCCTCGACTTCAATACGTCCGAGCACCTCGTCCCAGCGTGCTTGCGCCTTGGCCTTCACGGTTTCGAAATCGTCCTTTCCCAGCTCTTCGAGGTTCTGCACGGCCTGCATCTGCGATATGAACGACGAGGCTGCGCGCACCGTTACCTGCTCTCCGCGCCGGGTTTCGAAACCTACCCGCACGAGGGCGTGTTCGCCGACTAACTGTTCGCCTTCGACGGGCTTCGTGCCGTCATAGATCTGGAAATCCCGGATCTTCCGGTCGAAGCGCACGATAAACCAGTTCTTGAAGTTGTCGGGCACACCTCCGCTGTTGCGCGTGGTGTATCCCGCGACAGTCCGTTTGTCGTGCATGACCCTGATGTACGATCCGCGGTCGAAAGCGTCGATCACCACGCCCGACTCGTCCGATTCGGGGAACGTGAAACGCATGATCGCAGCCCGCTCGGTCGGGGCGATCTCGGCCTTGATGTCGTGGTCGGCGAGGTATACCGAATAATAGTAGGGGCGTGCCTCCTCCGACTGGTGCGAGAACCAGCTCTGACGGCTCTCTTCATCGACCTTGTCGCGTCCGCGTACGGGCATGATGGAGAACTGCCCGTAGTCGTTGATCCACGGCGAGGGCTGGTGCGTCTGCTTCAGACCTCACTAAAACCGTCTTACAGCATGTTGTAAGACGGTTTTTCTTTTATTTTCTTTTGTCATGCATTTATAATACCAGACAGTATTACATAGTTTTACTTTCCTTTTATTTTCTGATTCCGCTTTAATTCTTTTAGCGGATTCTGGTTGTATACTTGTTTGAGTTTATATAGATCCGTATTGGGTTCGATAATAGCTTGTCGATAATTGACGTAATATCCTATAATGTATCAATGTAAAGGTTTCCGGTAAGTATGATTTGCTAAAATCGTTTCTGTGAATAATATTCAATGTCATTTCCCATTCTTTGGGTGATACATTTTTTGCAATCACAAAAGGCTTTCCACCATGAATGTGTTGACGCATTGCATATTGAATCATTTCCTAAGATTTCAATAGTCATTTTCTTTCCTCCATTTTCAAGCCCAAGCCATTCGAAGAAATAGCGATAAATAATCATGGTTTCAGGTATCTCAAGGAGTTTATGGTACTCTTCGATATTTTCGCCAAAGGCTTTCCTGAAAAAAGATGTTCCCTTGCCTATTTTACCTTTTGTACTATTAAGAACAGCTTGAATAGCCCGAATATACTTGCGATTCCAATATTTGCCAATATAGTCCCGATTGTGAGAATAATCTTCTTCCATATCCGTAGTGCGACGGATTGGATGGTATTTCATGGGGAAAGAATATATGCTCACATTTAGCCTATCACACAATTCTACATTGATTCTTAATCGATGATATAAATCATCTGGATGATCATCAAAGTTATATAACAAGTAGTTGGAGAAATCTTTCAGTCCAACCTTACTGCTCATTTCAATTGCACGAGTATATTGTGCCTCTGTTTTTATATTGTCGAAAGCTATTCTTAATGGGCGTATTGCTATTCGGCTTAACTGCTTAACATTCTCTTCAGTAAATAAACGAGCATCTACGCCTTGATTAAAATCGACATAGCGATGACGAGGAGCAGGTTTGAAATGTTTTTCGTATATATCTTTTATTTCGTCATATGCGGCAAGAAGATGTTCTTTTGTAGTTGTAAGAAGCTTATTGATTTTATATCTTTCGAAAACGATTTTATACACCTCAAATGATTCTTCGCCTTTTAATTTTTGGTAGAACTCCATAATTAAAGACTGGGCTTTTCTAATATTTGCCCGTTCATTAATCACAGGAATAGAGCGTAAATGAGCAATGGATAATGCAAGCAAATCCGGTTGAATAAATTTAGCATCTTTACCAAATCCGCAAGCTATAATATCATCGATAATCGTATTGAACTCCGAAGAGGCCAATATGTTATTATCCATTAATAAAAGGTCTTTTTGGTCACCGTATTGTTTTCGGGTTTCTTCGATTCTCTCTCGAAGAGGAATATAGGAGTTATATACAGGCTCTAATTTGGGGACTGCGCAAAATGGGCATTTTCTTATACAGCCACGTGTAGTATATCCATAATACGCATTGTTCATTGGGTATTTGTATTCAATTTCATCGAGAATTGAATAATCCAAAGGTAAATTATCTATGATGAGGTGATTTCCTTTATCCAATTGCCCGGGTTTATTCAAAATCCCCTCAAACGGTTTAATCCCAGTTGCCTCATAAACCTCCTTTGCTTGGATGGTGGCTAATACACCTCCTACCATCATATTTTTGGTGTCCTTAACCAGTTTTTTTGCAAAATTGATGGTGTCGATAGTAATGCTCCAATAGAATGTGAACAACGTTGTTACGAAAACACGGTCCCATTCCGGTTCTTTTTCCCAGCTTTTCTTCCAATAATAATCTTTAAACTGATTGATTTTGTCTGTCAAAAGAATCTCCATATTTGTAGAGCTAATCGGGATTTGAGATAAGAAATCCTTTCGTTTTGTACGAATATACTCTACAAACAAATCTTTGTAAAGATTCCAGTTAACGCTTTCATCTATTTTATAGAACTCATCGATACATTTATTGGCGATGCGCTCTATAACAAACTGTTTTAAATCTCCTTTATAGAAAACGACTTCATGACCTAACATTTTATGATAGGTCGATAATTTCATAAGTCCGATTGGTGGATACTTATTTGAGTAGTTTGGCTCTATAAGTAGTATCTTTAACTTTTTTCGTGGTCTTGCCATTATGCTTCTACAAGTTCTCTTATAGCTTTTCGTTGTAGTTCTCTAATTAATTTATTCTGTGAAACCGGACAGTTCTTTTGATACGACATACATACCTTGCGAATCAATGCTACTTGATCTTTGGTGTAATGACTATTCAATATCTCAAAGCTGTCGATTTCTGGCTTAACCCGCGGAGCCGGGATTGATATAGGCTCAGATGCAGGTACATGCGCTATTTTTTGCGTATTCGTGCTGGTTTGTATATCTTTGATTCGCCGTTTATATGATTCCAATACTTTCTGTGCTACCGGATTGGTTGCATTCTTGGACTTGGCGATACTTTCGAGTTTTTTATTTGCCTCGTTTAATTGTTTTTGAGCATCATCGAAGCCTTCTGACGTGGGTGTTTGTATTGTTTTATAAGCGTCAACGTATCGTTCAACGGCTTTCTTGGTATCATTCGCTAAATGATATAATTTAACCAAGCCATCGAAGAAATCTCGGATTTGGCACTTTAGACATTCGGCTTCTGGAGTAGGAGCCAATCCATCACGGGCACTATTTAGTTTGATTTTTTGATTTGCAATATGGATTTCACCATAAAAGTATTTATTACCGCGGGTTTCATTGCGAGGGAAATATGTTGTTAACATATCAGCCTCTCCGACTTGAATATTATGTTTTCGGAGCCGAAACTGACTGTTCGTGTCTGATACGGGAATTGCTTTGGTAAAATCGGTCAAGGCATACCAGCCCCATGCTAACAATCCGTATGTATCATCTTTCAACGAAAAATATTCTAATCCGTTGATTATATCATTTGTTCCAACGACACGTAACCCGTATCGTTTTTCTATTGCCGTGCCGTTAATTGAGATTGGAAAATGTCCAACATTCTTTTGTAGATCTTCATACTCCCCTGACACACTGGTCATAATCAATTGATTTCTAAATTGAGCTGAATAATCGACAGGGGCAACTTCCCTTAAATAGTCTGCAATAATCCTAACAAAACACCTATATCTGGAATTATAGAAACAGACGAATTTGTTGAAGTTGATTTAAGAAGGGCATTACCATCTTTTTATTTGCGACCTCATGCCCAGCACGCACTGGTTATACGCAAACGAAATAAAGGCGGACATATTATGGCAAATTATTATGATATGTCTTCACAAGTAATAGGAATTTTAAGTGTCAGAATTGATAAGGCCGCAGAATGGCTTGGTCAGGGATCACTATTAACGGAACAAAATCTATTTCCTTCTCCATCTATAGATCAAGGATACAATACACTTCTAATGCACTCAGATATATTTACACATCCATTTGAAATTAGAAAATATTTTTAAAATCATTTGCTTGGGTATTCATCATACAGCAGTTCTCTATTGTATTACAAATGTATGACAAACCAAAAAGAAAACCGCGTTGTAGTTATATACAACGCGGTTTTTGTGAGGTCTGAAGCGGATTCGAACCGCTGTAGCAGCTTTTGCAGAGCTGTGCCTAGCCACTCGGCCATCAGACCCTTTCGGGAGTGCAAATATACGATAATATTTCATACGCCCAAAATTTTACAGGACTAAATCTCCCATTTTCATACGGATATTCCTTTAAGGTGTGCTGCTTTTGTTCGGAAACGGATAAAAACGTACCGCGAAATATAAAATCGATCTCGGCACCTTTCGCAACGAAGCGTGGCGGACATTCGGCCGATATGAACTTTTTCGCCGTCCAACACAGGGAGAACACAACTGGAGATCAGCCGGTAATTGTACTGTTTCTCTTCTCTGCCCGATTTACTTTGTGACGGCATGTTTCAATAAACGATTCCTGCATCCATCGCTTACCACCTGATGTAATCATTTCATTATTTATTTTGGACTTTTTGTGTTTCAGGGAGTAGTAAAGCGTGATTTAGATCCGGTCTCTGTTATTCAATACGTTTCTCGGTATGCCGGGAAACGGTGAAAATTCAGCAAGTACAACCATAATCATACCTTGTGCGCCTGGGCGACGTTGCCCAGAAAAATCAAACGAAATATGATAATAGGTTATTTACGGGTAAGCACCGGGAAACAGAATCCGGGCAACCAGCAGGACGAGATCCGGCGTTTCGCCGAGAGTCGGAATTGGATCGTAGACAACTGGGTTACGGAAGTGGCCAGTGGCAGCAAACGGGAACAGGACCGCAAACTTGGGACTTTGCTCCGTAAGATGAAACGGGGTGATACGCTGATCGTAACGGAAATCTCGCGCCTGAGCCGGACGCTCACGGATGTGATGGCGATCATGGGCAGGTGCCTGCAAAAGGAGATCAATCTTTACACGACCAAAGAGGGTTACACATTCGACAACAGCATTAACAGTAAAGTGCTTTGTTTTGCATTCGGATTGGTCGCCGAAATCGAACGCAACCTGATCTCGATGCGCACCAGAGAGGCGCTGGCCCTACGCAAAGCCGAAGGCGTGGTGCTTGGCCGCAGAAAGGGCAGTTATACGAAGTTCAACTGCTGACCGAGAATCGGCAGCACGTTATCCGGATGTTGCATCAGGACAAATCCGTCACCGACATATGCAAACGTTTCGATCTCTCGCGGGACACCTTCGATAAATTCCGCCGGAGCTACCCATCGGTACAGCAAGCTCTCCGGGAGAAAGAAATGCGACGGGTACGGCGTTTCCGCAGCAATCGCTTACAAACGCTTACCTGAGCGTGGTATTTCAAGAGCCCGAAGATACAACTTCGGGCTTAATTCTTGGTTTACAACAGCAAACTTACGGAAATTAGAAACGATTTCCAAATAAATATTGCAAATATATATCACACAACAAATTGCCAAAAGTATGTTTCATTGCTTTTTAGGTTTACACCTCCTTTTATTCATATACCACGAGATAACCAACTTCCTGACGGCTGAAAAGGGCCTAACTCTGACCGGGGAGGGTACGATAGACAATACTTCGGAGGACAACAGCGACCTGGGTAACGGCTACCAGAAATCGCTGATCCATGTCATGGGCGGAGAGTGCGTTATCGACGGCGTTACCCTGATTAACGACCCCGAATACCATTGGCATGGAAACTCATCAACGGGGCATCCTTACAATAGTGCGGCAATCGCTTATTGGAATGATGCGAATGTAACCATAAAGAACGCCAGGATCATTTCGGGCGAGTTCACCGTCTGCGGTATGGGACGCGACGTCGCCAGCGGAGAGATCACCCTTGTTGACAGTTATTTCGAATCTACTTCCTCAAATAAGGATAACGGTACGCACTGGGCTTACGCAATGCGTCTGTTCGGCTCGAAAGTAAGAATCGACGGTTGCGAGGTCAAAGGCATTCAGGGCGGCATCTCCATTGAAAGTTGTCAGGATGCGGTCATCAGCAGTGGCAAGTATTACACGGTAAATACGCCGGGGCAGATAGATGCCTTTTATGCGTTATATATAACCAACGGCGCGAAAGTCACGATTACGGGCGGAGAGTTTTCCGCAGCCAATGACCGGTCCGGGGGGGTTGCAGATCGAGGGAACGAGCGCTGTCGTGTCGGGCGACAATGACGTTGATCTGCCGACCGGAAGCGTAATTCTCAAAGGCGGTAAATTCAGCGGCAAAGCTTATAACCATACAACCTCGGTCGTTTACGAACCGGCCACGGGTTACAAGTGGCAGACGATCGAAGGCGGTGGCGATTTGAAATGGGAAGTTGTCGCCGAATAAGGCAGGGGGTCAAGTTGGAGTGACCCAAACCCGATAAAACACCGATTACCCGATAGGGGTTATACTATGTACACAAACAAAACAAAAGCGACTGTTATGTCGCTTTTGTTTTTTACGCCCTTAAATTTTGCGAAAACGAGTTGTCAAAACGATATTCAACTTTCGTTTCAATTGATTGCACCTTCGTGCATCACGCCCCGTTAGACGGCTACCGCACATAGCGCTCCTTTATCGAAAAAGAGTAATCCTGTCCGGGAGACGCTGCCGTCAGCCGACCGATGAAGCGATCCGGCGCAGCATACGGCGGATGATGATCCGATGAAACGGCCGGATCAGTGCGAAATAGATCCGGCCGAGCCGGTTATGGTATTGCACCGCCGTGGAAATACTGATTCGCCGCACCCCGTCGGGACGGGGGAGCACGCTGAGCGAGACCGTAAAGATCAAATGTTTATCGTCATTGGACAGTACCGCTTCCCGCTCCGATTCTTCGACGATCGCTTTCCGGAAAACACGGGATTCTCCCGTCTTCAAACCGAAAGGCGCAACGAGCGCATTACGGATTTTCATCAGCCCGTTCACCCAGCGCGGAGTATCGGAGAAAACGGATTCCAACAGTTTCCCGGGACGCAATTCCGCATCGGAGTTTACGTCGAGACTGTAAGAGTCCGAATAATCGGCCCGGATCGGTTCGGCGGAATCCGCATCGGAATACATGCTGAAAAAATTTAAAAACGCGGTTTGAGAATTTCGGAATACAGCACGGCCATTTTCGGATCGAAACCGCCCGGAAACGCCCTTTCGGAAGAAGCCGGTTCCGGCTCCGTAGCAAGCTGCGGAGTAGGGGAATTCCCCTGATCCGCGGTAGACATCGGCTCCGGCGCGTTATCTCCGACCATGTCGTCGTACGAAAAGACCGTACGGTTCTCGAACGCTTCGATCGCCTCGTCGTCGTAAGACAGCATCTCCGTCGGCAGCGCGTCCGCATCCGGAACAGTCCGCTGCACCGGACGCGAATCGGCCGCAGATTCCGTATCGGCTCCGCCCCCTTTTTTAAGTTCGCGCATCAGGTCGTCCCACGGAGAATCGGACGGAGCGGTATCCGCCTGCTCCTCGCTTTCGGAAACCGGTTGTTTTTTCTTTTTCGCAGCGGAAATTATTGCGAAGACAGTAATCAGAAGTACCGGAAGCAACTCTTTCAGATCCATAGCTATTCGATTTTATTTTCCACCCGGTTTACCTGCTCGACCCCCTTGATCCGGATCACCTTGTCGATAATCATCTTCAGATCCTTGATATTTTTCACATAGAGGCTGATCCGCCCTTCGAAGATACCGTCGTGGCTCTGGATATGCAACTCCCGGATGTTCGTGTTCAGCTCGCCGGTAATCACCTGCGACAGTTCCATCAGGATCCCGATCCGATCGATTCCGCGCAACTCGAGGATCGACAGGTAGGACATCGCCTTGTGGCTCGACCAGGTGACCGGCGTCAGACGATTGCCGTGCTGGGCAGCCAGTTTAATCAGTTCGTTGCAGTTTTTCTTGTGAACGTCGATCTTGTGCGTATCGGGATTGCTGTAACCGACAACTTCGTCGCCCGGAATCGGATTGCAACACGGGGCGATCTCGAACTCCGGATCGTCCGCATCCTCCGGCGATGCGCCGTCAATTACCTTTTTCCCTTTTTTCTTATCGTCGCCTCCGAGGAACTTGAATGGATTCGGTATCTGCAACGTCCAGAATTTCAAAATCTTATTGGCAGGATTGTCGCGCAGGATCTTTTCGATCCCGTCCAGTTTCAGGATGCCGGCCCCCAACTTGCTGTAAAACTCGTCCTTCGTAGCGCAGTCGTAAGCAGGCAGCACTTTCCGGAACACGCGGGCACTCGGCACGATGCCGAACTCCTTGAGCTTTCCTTCGAACAGCACGATCCCGTTAGCGATGTTATTGAGATTCTCCTTTTTCAGGAAAACCATGATCGACTGCTTGGCCTTGGTCGTAATCACATGATCGAGCCATTCGGCCTTCGGCTTCACATTTTTCGACGTGATGATCTCGATCTGGTCGCCGCTGCTGATCGGTGCGAAAATCGATTCGATCTTCCGGTTGATCTTGGCGCCCATCGCGCTGTTGCCGATCTTCGTATGAATCTCATAAGCGAAATCGAGCGCCGTAGCGCCCTGAGGCAATGTCCGCGAATCGCCTTTCGGCGTAAACACGACGATCTCGTAGGTATAAAGGCTCAGTTTGAAATTGTCGAGGAATTCGACGGCATTGTCCGTCGGGCTGTTCAGCGCTTCGCGCACCTGCTTCATCCAACGGTCGAATTCGCCTTCCTCCTTCGACAACTCGCCCGATTTGTACTTCCAATGCGCGGCGAATCCCCGCTCGGCAATCTCTTCCATCCGCTGCGAACGAATCTGCACCTCGACCCACACGCCGTCGGGACCCATCACCGTGGAGTGCAGGGCCTCGTAACCGTTCGCTTTCGGAATGTTCACCCAGTCGCGGATCCGATCCGGTTTCGGCTTGTAAATATCGGTTACCAACGAGTAGATGTGCCAGCACTGCGACTTTTCGGGAATCAGCGGCGAAGGCCGGAACACGATGCGAATCGCGAAGAGATCATAGATCTCTTCGAAAGCGATATGCTTGCGCTGCATTTTGGCCCAGATCGAATAGATCGACTTGACGCGCCCCGATATTTCGAAGTCGATATCGTTGCCCTTGAGCTTCTCGATAATCGGCTGACTGAATTTTTCGATAAATTTCGACCGGTCGGCTTCGGTTTCCTGGATCTTGGCTTCGATCTGCCGGTAATCTTCCGGGAAACGGTATTTCAACGACAGATCCTCCAGTTCGCTTTTGATCGCGAACAACCCCAGGCGGTAAGCCAACGGAGCGAACAGATAGATCGTTTCGCTGGTGATTTTCATCTGCTTATGCGGAGGCATCGATTCCAGCGTACGCATGTTGTGCAGCCGGTCGGCGATCTTGATCAGGATCACCCGGACGTCGTCGGAAAGCGTCAGCAGCATTTTGCGGAAATTTTCCGCCTGCTCCGAAGCGCTGGTTTTGAAAACGCCCGACATTTTGGTCAGTCCGTCCACCATCAGCGCGATTTTGGGTCCGAAACGGCTTTCGATATCCTCCACCGTATAGTCGGTATCCTCGACGACATCGTGCAACAAGGCCGCGATCACCGACTTGACGCCGAGGCCGATTTCATCCACGACGATCCGGGCCACCGCCAGCGGGTGCACGATGTAAGGCTCCCCGGAACGGCGGCGCACTCCCTCGTGAGCCTCCTTCGCCAAGAAAAAGGCCCGTTTGATCAGATCCCTGTCATATTCATTTTTACAGATTTTGGCACAACTCCGCATCAGTTTGTCAAACTGCTCGCCAATCATGCGTTCATCTTCCTGCGAATAACCCATCAATCTCCCGTTTTACATACGCCGACATCAATCCCTTGCCCGCCGAGGACAAGACAAAACATGTTTTCGGGTACGCCCCGGACGGAATCAGGCTGTGTCTCCCGCCGGCCGTACCGCACCCGCGCCCGCTAACCGGCGGCGACAAGCGCTTCGCGCACTTTGGCCTCCACCTCGGCCGCAAACTCAGGATCGGCCTTGAACGCCTCCTTGACGGCATCGCGCCCTTGTCCGATCTTCCTGTCGCCGTAAGAAAACCACGAGCCGCTCTTCTTGATAATTCCCTGATCCACTCCCAGGTCGATGATCTCGCCGATCTTCGAAATTCCTTCGCCGTACATGATATCGAATTCCGCTTTGCGGAACGGGGGAGCCAGTTTGTTTTTCACGATCTTGACACGCGCCCGCGCGCCCATCTGTTCTTCTCCGTCTTTGATCACCGAAGCCTTGCGGATATCGACCCGGACGCTGGCGTAAAATTTCAGCGCATTACCGCCCGTCGTAGTCTCCGGATTCCCGTAAACCACGCCGATCTTATCGCGAAGTTGGTTGATGAAAATACAAACGGTTCCCGTCTTGCTGATATTGGCCGTCAGTTTACGCAAAGCCTGCGACATCAGTCGCGCCTGCAACCCCATTTTCGATTCGCCCATCTCGCCTTCGATTTCGGCCTTCGGCGTCAGCGCGGCGACCGAGTCGATCACCACGATATCGATGGCGCTCGAACGGATCAGGTGGTCGGCGATCTCCAGCGCCTGCTCCCCGTTGTCGGGCTGCGAAATCAGCAGGTCGTCGATATCCACGCCGAGCTTCTGCGCATACGTGCTGTCGAAAGCATGTTCCGCGTCGATAAATGCGGCGATTCCGCCCGCTTTCTGGGCCTCGGCGATCGCGTGGATAGCCAGCGTGGTTTTACCCGACGATTCGGGGCCGAAAATCTCGATAATACGTCCTTTCGGATACCCGCCGATCCCGAGCGCATGGTCGATCGTTACCGACCCGGACGGGATGACCGGGACTTTGTCGACCGCCCGGTCGCTCATTTTCATGATGGCGCCTTTCCCGAAATCCTTCTCGATCTTATCCATCACGGCGCTCAATACCTTGAGCTTCTCAGGATTCACCTGAGGCTTCTCCTTTTCTGCCATATTTTTTCGTTTAGTAGTCTTGTTTCAAATTTTTCCGGTTTTACTGGTAAGCTTCGACGATCTGTTCGAAGTGATCCTTCGTCCGCACTTTATCGAAAATCTTCTCGATCACGCCCTGTTCGTCGATCACGAACGTCGTCCGCAGAATCCCCATGAACGTCCTTCCCATAAACTTCTTCTCGCCCCACACGCCGTAGGCTTCCGCGATTTTTTTGTCCGTATCGGCCAACAGCGTAAAATTCAACCCCTGCTTTGCGATAAAGCCCTGGTGCGACTTTTCGCTGTCGGGACTCACGCCGACCACTTCGAAACCCATTCGCCGCAGCGTATCCCGCCCGTCGCGCAGACTGCAGGCTTCGGCCGTACAACCCGGCGTATTGTCCTTCGGATAAAAATAAAGAATCAACTTGCGGCCGCGGTAATCGGCCAGCGTTTTCATATTGCCGTCCTGATCGACCGCTTCGAAAGCCGGAGCGGGATCTCCCGTTTTCAGTTTTGCCATTTTCTTTCGCATTTAAAAATTCCGGTGCCTATTGTTCGTAAAGATACACATTTCCGGGAAAGTCAAAAAGTTTTTCCGGTCAAATATAACGCCAGAAAAACTTTTCACCGCGTCGCCCGCTACGGAGCGCACCTTTTTCCGAAAAGCGCTACGACCGCGCAAGCACCTTCTTTTCGATCTCCTCCACCTGGTGGCAGAACACCTTGTCCGTCTCCATCAGATTCGAAATCGCCTTGCAGGCGTGCAACACCGTCGCATGGTTCTTGCCGCCGATCGCCGCGCCGATGGTCGTCAGCGGAGCCTTCGTGTGCTGCTTGCTCAGGTACATCGCTATCTGGCGCGCTTGCGCGATCTCGCGCGTCCGTTTCGGAGAATTAAACACCTCCGCACTGAGTCCCATGTATTCGCAAACGACCTTGCGGATATGCTCGATCGTGATTTCCCGCTGATTGAACTGCACGTATACTTTCAGAATTTCGCGGGCCAGCGTGATCGAAATCTTCTTGCCCAGGAACGAGGCATTGGCCACGAGCGACGAAAGCGCCCCTTCGATCTCCCGGACATTGGCGTTGATATTCTCGGCCAAGAACTCGACCACCTCCTGCGGCACCTCCGCATTCAACTTCACGGCCTTGTTACGAATGATCTTCACCTTGGTTTCGTAATCGGGCTGCAACAGTTGCGTGGAAAGCCCCCATTTGAAGCGGGTGATCAGCCGCTGTTCGATATCTTTCAGCTCGACGGGCGGTTTATCGGAAGTCAGGATCAACTGCTTGTTCGACAGGTGCAAGTGGTTGAAAATATTGAAAAAAGCGTTCTGCGTCTTATCCTTCCCGGCCAGTTCCTGAATATCGTCGATAATCAGGACGTCGAGCATCTGATAGAAATGAATGAAGTCGTTCAGTTCCCCCTTCAGCGCGGCGTTCTGGAACTGCGCCTGGAATTTGTTCATCGACACGTACAACACCTGCATCTGCGGCTTGCGCTGCTTGATTTCCATGCCGATCGCCTGCGCGATATGCGTTTTTCCCAACCCCGAATCTCCGTAAATATATAAGGGATTGAAAGGCGTATTGCCCGGATTCACGGCCAGCGACAGCCCGGCCGAACGGCAAAGTCGGTTGCATTCGCCCTCCACGAACGTATCGAACGTATAGTTCGGATTCAACTGCGGGTCGATTACGATCCGGCGAATCCCCGGAATAACGAAAGGATTCTTTATATTTGTCGTATCGGACTGCGTGACGAACGTATTGATGGCCGTCATGTCGGCATCCGTCACTACGGTAGGAGCGCTCTGTTCGGTACGCGGCACGGCATAACGCAGCTTGGTCTTCAAGCCAAACATCTGGTGAATGATCGGACGCAAAAGCGGAATAAAGTGTTTTTCGATATGGTACACATAACTTTCATTAGGCACCTTCAGTTTCAAGGTCACCCCGTCAAAATCAAGCGGCACGATCGGCTTGAACCATTTGGCGAACTCCTCGTCGGAGGTATGCTCGCGGATACGGGTCAAACAACTTTGCCACACATCACCGTATGTCTGGTTATTAACTATCATCATCCTGTCTGTTTCGGAAGACAAAATTGTAAATAAATTCATTAAAAAAAATTTTCTTCTCTATTGTTTGTTGTGCAAATATTTATATAGAAAAATAAGGGTTCCCGCAGAGTCAAAACTTAACCGTTTGATATAGAATATTCAAAAAAATATCCGTATCTTTGTTTATAACTTTTTTCAACCGAAACAAGCATTCGTATAAATAAAACAAATAAGATTATGAGTGGAAATTTGGATTTAATCGTTAAGGAGAGAGCCGAAAAATGGCTCTCCGGAAACTACGACGAAGACACGAAAAAGCAAGTCAAATATCTTATGGATAACAACTTGGGCGAGCTGACCGAGAGCTTCTACAAAGACCTCGAATTCGGCACGGGCGGCCTGCGCGGCATCATGGGGGTAGGCACCAACCGGATGAACGTCTACACGGTCGGCATGGCTACGCAAGGCCTTGCGAACTACCTGAAAAAAGCCTTTCCGCACGAACACATCAAAGTGGCTATCGGACACGACAGCCGCAACAACAGCCGGCTCTTTTCCGAACAGGTCGCATCGATTTTCGCAGCCAACGGATTCAAGGTATACCTGTTCGATTCGCTACGTCCGACCCCGGAACTCAGTTTCGCGATCCGGCGGTTGGGATGCCAGAGCGGGGTAGTAATCACGGCATCGCACAACCCCAAGGAATACAACGGCTACAAGGCATACTGGGCCGACGGAGCGCAGGTAACCCCTCCGCACGATAAAAACATTATCGCAGAAGTAGAGAAGATCACTTCCCCCGACGAAGTACTCACCACCCAGAGCAAAGACAACATCACTATTCTGGACGAGACTTTCGACGAAATCTACCTGGACGCCGTCCACGGCCTATCGCTTTCGCCCGAAGCCATTGCAGCGAACCGGGACATGAAAATCGTCTACACGCCGCTGCACGGCACGGGAGTTATCCTCGTTCCCGCATCCCTCCGCAAATTCGGATTCCGCAACATCATTACGGTCAAGGAGCAAAACATTCCCGACGGCAACTTCCCGACAGTCGTTTCGCCGAATCCGGAAGAACGCGCCACAATGAAGATGGCGCTCGATTTGGCTGCCAAAGAGAAAGCCGACCTGGTATTGGCAACAGATCCCGATGCCGACCGCATCGGAGTGGCGATTCCAAATGAAAACGGGGAGTATATACTGCTTAACGGCAATCAAACCTGCGCATTGTTGACCTATTACCTGATCAAGCGCTGGAGCGATTTGGGACGGCTCGACGGCAAGCAATACATCATCAAAACCATCGTAACGACCGGACTGATCAACCGAATCGCGGAAGCATTCGGAGTTAAATGCTTCGAGTGCCTGACCGGCTTCAAATACATCGCCGAAATCATCCGCGAACACGAAGGCAAAATGCAATACATAGGGGGAGGCGAGGAGAGTTTCGGCTTCCTGGCCGGCGATTTCGTCCGTGATAAAGATGCGGTGAGCGCCTGCTCACTGGCAGCCGAAGCGGCAGCCTGGGCCAGAACCCAAGGCATGACACTGTACGACCTGCTTAAAGATATATATGTCAAATACGGCTTCTACAAGGAAGCGATGGTTTACATCGTCCGTAAAGGCAAGGAAGGTGCAGACGAGATCAAGAAGATGATGGATGACTACAGGGCCAATCCGCCCAAAACCATAGGCGGTTCTCCTGTTATTACTATCAAAGATTACCTTTCATCCGAATCACTGGATGTCCGCGACGGAAAACGTTCGACGATCGGTATGGAGAAATCCAACGTACTGCAATTTTCCACCGAAAACAACACGATCGTCTCCATCCGGCCTTCCGGAACAGAGCCGAAGATCAAATACTATTTCGGCATCTGTGAAAAACTGCCGTCGAAAGAACAATTCGATGCCGTGCAGCAGAAACTGGACAAACGACTAAAAGAACTCGAGACCGAACTGAATCTGGACTAAAAATTCACACAAATTTATGGCTTCTATATTCACACGTATCATACAGGGTGAAATTCCCTGCTACAAAGTGGCCGAAGACGACCGCTATTTTGCATTTCTGGACATCAACCCGCTCACCGAAGGCCATACGCTGGTCGTCCCGAAAAAGGAGACCGACTACCTGTTCGATCTGGACGACGACACACTGGTAGGCATGGTGCTTTTTGCAAAGCGAATCGCAAAACGAATAGGGGAGAAAATAGCTTGTAAAAGAGTTGCCGTGGTCGTGCTTGGACTGGAAGTTCCACATGCACATATCCACCTGATTCCAATCAATAACGAAAAAGATGTCGATTTCCATCGGGAGAAACTAAAACTTTCACCGGAGGAGTTCAAGCGCATATCGACAATGATCGCATTGTAAATAAATAACTTACACTCCATGTAAAGCACCCTATTACAGGGTGCTTTTTTATTTAACATAATTAAACGCTCGGATTACAGATATAAAATCCAGACAAATACCGAAAATAGGGCAGAGTCTAATGTAATTAACTTTTCAGCAATTACACAATTCATGGATTACATTTGTAATTCAGGTTAGTGCAAGACCTCCCATATTTATCACATTTGTAATAACGAAAACACAAAAGTGGGGACATTGCTACTGGATTACAGTTGTAACCGCATTCTTTTACCGAAATTTGTCGCTTTACTTTACCTGACGATTAAATCATTTTACATATTATATTTAAGTACATTATAATCAATTAATTAATTTAAATTACATCATGTTTACATTTAATATGCCGACTGACTTAAATGCGACCTAATACATGCACGGGGACTTTACCTATGTTTAATATCACATAAATACACTAATAATCAAATATTTAAACATATTTACATAAACTAATAATACACTTCAATCAATTTGATTGCTATCAATACTGCGGATTAAATATTACTATTTACATTTGTAACCAAACATTGTCGCATTTTATTTGTTTCCTTTTGTATGCAACCTTCGAATTTATTTGCATAAATATGTTAACTTTGTAAAAAACGAGAAACATGAGAGATCGGCTGGAAAAATTCATAAAAACGGAAGGTTTGACTCCTTCACGTTTTGCAGAAATAATGGGCGTACAACCATCGAGCATCTCACACATCCTAGGTGGCCGGAATAAACCCAGCTTCGACTTCATTGAGAAAATGCTGCAGCGTTTCCCTAAACTCAATCCAGATTGGTTGCTTCTAGGTAAAGGCAACATATACCGTTCAATTTCCGACAATACGGTCACACCGATCACAACTTCGTCGTCACAGGCGACGATCATCCCCGCTGCGACAGAAACGAATGATGCATCGAATACGAATCGGGCATCATCTTCGGGAGACTCAATGGGAACAACCACGATAACCGAAAATAATCAACAAAAAGCGGAGGGATCGTTATTTGATTTTACCGACAATTTAACTCCGCGAGAATCGCATAAAATGAATCAACATGGACAGTCCCTTGGAAAAATCGATTTTCAAGAAACTAATCCTTCAACACATCAGACTCCGGAAATCGCTCCGAATCATTCGACACAGTCTAAAATGGGTACAACCACACGAGCAGGAACCGGGTCAAAATCTCAGAGCGACTCCCAGAATCACACTAGAATCATGAATGATGTCCGGCAAACATCCGGAATCGAGCGAATCATTATTTTCTTTAAGGACAAAACTTTCATCTCTTATACTCCGGAAGAATAACTAATGAATTATAATTTATAATAACACTATAGAAAAATAAAATAAATTTCCATTTGTACATAAGCGGAAAAAATAGGTCGCGCCTGCGCACATATACGCGCACACGCGAAACGCGCGCGCACGCACACGTACACAGGCGCGGAAGGTGTTGCGCGCGTTATGTCGGCCTTTCGGCCTCGACGTGCTCACAGATATGGTGTCACTCCGCACCTTATAGACAAGTATAATAAGGTGCGAGAGTGACGACTTGGCGCGCTTCGCACGAAGTCGATTACCGGCTACGCCGGTTAATTGTGCGGCCTCACTCGCCGGCCGCAGCCTAGGCTTTCTATATTAGTATAATACGAGAAAGGCCCCAAATGGGGCCTTTCTTACAGTCTGTACAAATCCTTTACTTGCGCATATTCCTCAGGATTCAACTTGTGAAGTAGAGGACTGTGCCGGGGAGATACTGGACGGGTCGCCTGCAACAGCCGCTTGCGATGCTTGCGCCTTTTCAGCTGCCAACTTAGCAGCACGAAGAGCCGGCATACGCTCACGAGCAGAAGCAACACAAGCCTCCAAGGTAGCAATATCAACCAAATCGTTATCACGAGGAATCTCCACAGAGGGAGAATCAAACGCTTCATCTGCATAATTTTCATTTTCGAATGGATCATCTTCGCCCTCGTTCACTCCGGGATAAAGATACTGAGGCTGTTTAGAAGAAGCCTTCAATAACTCTTGCTCCAAAATGAACTTTTGGCGCATTTCTGTAATTGAATAAGTCAGATCGGGAATAGCAGTATCCTCTTCTCCAATCTCATGAAGTTGGGGACTACATGAATCCCACTGTGTAAGAAACTTTCCCATAACTAAATAGACGGCGTACCAAAGAAAGGCATCGGCCGCAGAGCATCGATTTTATGAGAAATCCAAATCAAATACTTATCCGTATTATCCTGAACTGCATAAGGATTAGTGATATTCGGAACCTGCAAAAAATCAGAATTAAGATTAGCCGCAGAGAGTTTACGAGCAAAAGTCCAATTAGCCAACTGAGTACGGAAAAGACCATGTATCGTACTCGGAGCATACTTATACTCAGCATAACGAGGCGCATAGCCAAAAAGCTGAGAAAAAGTATTAATTTCATAGGGAGCATACAATTCAGACTTCAAAATAGGTTGCTCACCAAGATGGGCAAAAGACGGCCAATAGTAATCTTCCTGATTCAAACGATTCCAAGATTTATTGATACCCTGATAATAAATAGCATCAGGAATAATCGAAAGAATACCAATCAAATATCCATGCTCTTCAGCAAAGAAAGATGACCGATTGGAACGACCGATGCCAAAACCCTTGCCGGCAAGATTACCTTGCGGAGAAGCGGAACCGGTCGCCGAAGTCTGAGGAATCTCCGAAATATTAATAGTAGAAACACCACCACCAAGATACTCAGGACGTTGCAAACGCGCATCACTCGAAGTCACATGGAAATGACCCATAATCGTTTCCTTATAACGAGAACCTGCACGCGCAGAGATCTCATAGAACTTCTGCAGGGCAATAGCACGACGAAGATCATTGATAGTAACGGCAGTAGCAGTAGAAAGATCAGCCTTTAAAGAGCCATTCGGGTCATAAGTAAGAGAATAACCCGATTCAGTCTTTGAAGGCGCGGCAGAAATACTATAACCGGAAGTAGCAGAATTAATGTTACTCGCAATAACATCATACCGATCAGGCGGAGCCATAGAAGCACCATTTGGAGCAACAAAGCGACCGGCATTATTGGTATCAGACAAAACAACATTCGCCTGACCAGCAATCGGCAAAATTACATCCGGGCCGCGCTGAGGAGTAGGAAGAGCCGAAGTAAAATAATCCTTCAACCAACGACGACGAGGAACGTCGAAATGGAAAGAAAATCCAAACCTTCCAGAACTATTCAAAACTTGCCTACCTGACTGATCTACAAAAATTTCATACTCAGGATCAACATTCTGATCACGATAATACTCATTGTAGATCAGACTGTAAGCCTTAAAGGGAAGAAGGGAAATAGGAGTAGCATTACCTCCTGAAGTAGAATCCCAATCAGCAAGAGGCAAACCAAAATAATCCCAAAGACAACCGGAACCTACATTGTAATTCTCACCGGTACGCGTATGAGCATCGTAAACAAGATCATTGTACTGCACATACGGCGGGACAGGTCTATCGGTTCCATCTTCACCACCGGTGATAAAATCTTCCCATTGATCCCAAAGAAGACGATTAGGAACAAAAAAGTAATGAATATAAGCCTTCAAAGAACCAAAGGCAGGAGAAACAAGCGGAACAGTCCGACACATCAAATCAGACTGAACACGAAAACGATCTCCGGGCACCATCTCCTGGCAAAGAACAGGACACAATCTACCCATCTGAGCCGTAAGCATTTTGTCGTGAGACAGATCAAACTTATTTACAGGGGGCTTTGATGTTTTTACCCTTGTAAACAACGTGTTACGATAACCTTTAGCCATCGAAACTATAAACGGATTCCTCCGCGAGAAAGTTTATAACTACGAGATAATTTTCGACCGCGACGGCGGCCACGACGTCTACGTGCCATCGTTAGAAGAACTCTTGCGCCACAAATAGCGCGCGAGCGAGAAAATTAAAAAAAGAAGTACAAAAAAGAAAAAAAGTACAAGTACCTGAGTAGGACCAATAACACTACAAATCATCGCACAAGAAAATGAAAAATATTATCAGAATCTTTTGCCTCATCCAAAAAGGACTGCCAAATACTACGAGTAACAGACTGATTAGGTACCTGACCATTACTATAGTAATATTTATTAAGCAGTTCCGTCTCAAACGCATCAGCTATAATTTTCCGCCGCTGTGCATTATTAACGGGAATCCTGCTCATAATTTCAGATACTTCAGCCCGAATCTTCGACAGATCGGCGGCAAGCTTTTTCTCGTTAAGACCGAGCTGAAGTACCTGATTTTTCACACGCATGTTGTCATTTGCAACCCTACGGGCCTCAAGATCAAGACGATACTGGTAAGACTGCAAATCCATCTTTTTGAGAGAGTTGTTATACTCCAAAGCTTCATTCTCAAGCCAATGACGATCCGCGGCAAAACGATTATCAATATCCTGACCAAGAGAACGAGAAGCGGCCAAACGAGCGTTAGCCTTCATCAACTCGCGAGAAGTAGCTTCGGATTCAGCACGTTCGGCAAGAAGCTGAGACTCCTGATTCAGTTTATCTGCCTGAGCATTAACCAAAGCATACTGCATAACATTCGACATAACCTCAGAAGGCTTACCATAATCAACCTGAGGAGCCTGACCGGAAGCAGAACCGGGAGCACCTCCGGAAACATTAGAAACACCTCCGGAACCGTACATTAAATCCGGATTCAAATTCGCGGCCTCAAGACGAGCACGTTGCATAACAGGAGTATTGTAGGCATTATCAATATCATACATCTTCAAAGCAAAAGAATTTTGCTTATCCATCAACTTAGATTGATACTGATACTGCTTACGAGCAGACGCACCGCCTGTAATAGCATTACCAATAGCAGCAATACCACCAGTGATAATATTAGACCAATCAAGAGCCATAACTCAACTACTCACTACGGGAGCCATTCAGGAGATTCAAACTGGCCGAGTCCAAAACCGAGGTCTTCGCATCCTGCTTGATCTCCACATTGCTGGATTTCTTCACGACAGTGCATTGCATACAAAACAGTGCCACCGTGCTTGCTAAGAGAACGAAGGTAAGAATCCTTTGCCATACGTTCCCGCTCTTCAAATTGAATTTCACGATTTCTGCGATCTTCTGCAGAAAGTTCTGAGAGTTCTCGACACTCATCATCTAAATAACGCCGAAAAAGCAACTCACGCTCAAACTTTGTAAAAAGCTTATCCCGAAAATAACGAGGGAGAGAGGGCTTACGGCGCTGATTAAAATTAATATTCGACATACAAAGTACGAAAAATTTTCGTTTTGCAAAAAAATCTATACGGTTTTTCATCGAACGATACAGGCAAATTGCCAAAAGCCTGCAAGTACCATCGTCAGAAACATTAAAAGGAGTAGCAGTTCCGCGATGAAAACCAACCTGCGCTTCCACATAAGAAATACCAAGTCCGGGACGACGAGACATCAACACAAAAGTCTTATAACAATCAAGCGTCTTTGTAATATAATTAGTAACATATTTAAGCCCACCGTTACCTTTAAGATACTGAATATCATTTATATAACCTTTATGCCAAGTCTCATTAATAGCCTCGGTCATGTAAGCCAAAGAACAACGAACATCTGTAAATACAATAGCATGATAATGAGGCCGACCGGTATTCTCGCCGAACTCGGAAACAATAAAATAGCGTATACGGCCGAGATCAGACACACAACGCTTACGAATACGTTTAAACCAAAGCTGAACGTCTCTCTTTGAAGTTGCATAAAATAAAGGCAAACCATCAGAGCCAAACTCCATAGGAACACAAGAATCCTCATAAGTCAACGTAATAAAAAAGGTGGAACCGGTACAATACTTGTATTCAGCCAAAAGACGCTTATACCACATAGAACGACGGCGCATAAGCGGACGATAAACTTCCTTCATTACACCAACCTTTCATCAAAACGTACAACATTATCGTAATTCAACATCAAAGACCTTTGGTCAATAGTAACACGATAAGATCGACGCTGAACACGATCAACCAAATAAACATCATTAATTGACTTTTTAAACCGAAGCCAATGACGATAAGCATTCCGACGAGTAATAAAAAAGGACATCAAATCAGTATTACCAACTCGACGATAGAAGTAAAGCACAAAACGAGATTTCCAACGTTTATCAAAGTAATCAACCTGATAAACCGCAGTAGGCCAATGATTGAAAAGATACCAAAGTGTAATTTTCCGTTCCATAATCAAAAGTTTAAAGGATTAACTTTTTTTCTTACACAAAACAAATATAGTGCTAATTATAATTTATATTATGTTAAATAATGTGGTGCGGATATCCTTAATACTATAATCTCAGGTCCGTTTGCATAGTTTTTGCTGTTCTGCTTTGCATTGACTACCTTTATCATCCGATTCAATGCCCGATCACATCATCGTATGAAACTCCGAATACCACTTATTACAATAGTTTTGTGTGGCTTGATTGTAACCATGTGCACCAAACCGCAAAGCAACCATCCTTCTATTGCTGTCAGTATCGCGCCGTTGCAATATATCACGGAACAGATCGCCGATTCCGATTTTCGTATCAATGTCTTGGTTCCTTCGGGTGCCAGTCCGGAAACCTATGAACCCTCTCCGGCACAAATGCAACAAGTCGCTCAATCCCAATTTTATATTCATACCGGATTAATCGATTTCGAACGAAACCTCCAACAGGCTATTCGGAATAATATGCCTGATGTTCAACAAATCAACGTCTCAGAAGGAGTCGAACTAATTGCCGGTGACTGCGAACACAATCATCAGAATAACAGCGAAAAGATCGTACACGATCATGAGGTCGCCGCCACGCACGGACATACTCACGTCCAAGGCGTCGATCCCCACATTTGGAATTCGCCCAGGACAGTCAAGCAAATCGCTGCGACTATTTACGAAGCATTGGCACGGCAATACCCGGATTCGGCCCGATACAAGGATAATTATCACCGGTTCATTTCACGCCTGGATTCGCTCGACAGCCAATTGACCGCCCTGTTCGGCCCCCATACCCACCATGCCTTTATCATCTATCATCCGGCACTTACCTATCTGGCCCGGGATTACGGATTGCAACAAATCGCACTGGAAAACGAAGGGAAGGAACCATCGGCCGAACACATGCGCCGGATTATCGACACGGCACGCAACCTGAATCTGACCAAACTTTTTTATCAGCGGCAATTCAGCAAAAGTACGGTGGATGCACTGGCAAGAGAGTTGAATATTCCTGCCGTCCCAATTGACCCATTGGCTCCGGATGTGATTAATAACACATTAGAAATAAGCAAACTAATTGCTCAACCATGAGTCTGATCTCTCTGAAGGATGTCTCGGTCGGCTATGATGACCGGCAAAAAGTACTGGATCATGTCAATCTGGACATACTCCCGAATGATTTTATCGGTGTGATCGGTCCGAATGGAGGTGGCAAGACGACATTGGTAAAAACGATCCTCAAGGCACTCCCCTATTCCGGTGAAGTACAGTACTCACCAGTGATCGGTAGCGACGGTTACAGGGCTATCGGCTACCTGCCACAGGTATCCGACATAGACAAATCCTTTCCAATATCGGTCTGTGAAGTGGTGCTTTCCGGGTTGCAGGCCCGTAAACGGTTATTTGGCCGTTACTCCGCAGCCGATAAAGCCAAAGCCTTGCAACTGCTTGACCTATGCGGTATCGAGTCGATTGCCCGGCGCCCTATCGGAGAGCTCTCGGGCGGCCAGTTGCAACGTACGTTGCTTTGCCGTGCGCTGATCTCCGACCCGAAAGTGCTGATCCTCGACGAGCCGGCAAATTTCGTGGACAATAAATTTGAAAAGGAGTTGTACGCAATTCTGCGGCAACTCAACGACCGGATGGCAATCATTATGGTGTCGCACGATCTGGGAACGATCACCTCTCATGTCAAATCGATCGTCTGTGTCAACCGGCATGTGCACCGGCACAACTCAAACGTCATCACACCCGAGCAATTGCACAACTACGACTGTCCCATCCAGATCGTTTCACACGGCACGGTTCCGCATACCGTACTCGAAGAGCACGCGGATTAAACGTTAAACGAGCGTAGTATTTCGAATCATTCGACAACAAAACGACGGGAGCCGGAGCGATAATCGCTCCGGCTCCCGTCGTTTCCCCGTAAATAAAACAAAGTTATTTGCAGATATCGCTCAGTTTCCGGAACAAATCATCCGTTCCGCTGATCATATCCCGGCGGATCTGCGCATAATGTTTGCGTACCAGGCTTTTGTTCTGCTTGTCTGCCGGATTATTCACTTTCTCGTACAAATTATTACGCATCGCAACGGCCTCTTCGATCACCGATACGATCGCATCACGCTTCTCCACGTTGAAATAAAGCGCCATATAGCCATCCGAAATCACTTCGCTGACCAGATAATCTATCTCGTTCTTAATGCCTCTGATACTTGCCATAACTATTTGAATTTGATTTGCAGACAAAGATAGTAAAAACTATCGGAAAATGAGCGGTTAAAGCGGATTTTCAGTATTCCCGGTTTCCCATTCGGCCCACGTTTCCCCGATAAAATCGGCCAAATCACCCGCGTTCACTCCCTCTTGTCCATAATACTGCGTCGCTTTGTCTCCCGCTTTTCCGTGCAGGTATACCCCGACAAGCGCCGCCGACAATGGAGGATAACCGCGTGCCAGTAGGCCGGTAATCAATCCTGTGAGCACATCGCCACTCCCCCCTTTGGCCATACCCGCATTGCCGGTAGGATTGAAATAACAAATTCCCTCGGGAGTACAAACCATCGTATGCGCCCCTTTCACCACTACATAAGCCGACAGCCGACGGGCCAGTTGCCGTACTCGTTCGTTGCGGTCTGCATCATCTTCCCACTCCCCGACCAATCTCCGTAATTCGCCCGGATGCGGCGTCAATATAGAACCGGCAGGCACCAGTTCCTGCAAACCGGGATCGGCAGCCAACAAATTCAGTGCATCCGCATCGATCACCATCGGCCTGCCGCATTGCAGCAGAGCTTCCAAAGCCCGAGCGGTCTGGAGTCGCTGCCCTAATCCCGGTCCGACACCGATTGCTGTAAACCGCTGGGGCTGTTGGGGTAAATGCGAAAAACAGGGTTGTTCATCCCCACTGACCATTGCCGCAGGATGGTTGGCCTGCAGTGCAACACGCTCTTCCCGGGGAAGGTGTACGGTTACCAGTCCGCATCCGGAACGGAGCGCGGCACCGGCAGCCAATACCGCAGCACCGACCATCCCCTCCGAACCACAAACCAACAAAGCGTGGCCGAAACATCCTTTATGCCCGAAGCGAGGGCGCGGCAATAACATTTTTCGGATTAATTCCTCATCTACATAAAAATACGGCGTACCGACCTGTTCCATATATGCCTCAGACAGGCCAATCGGCAACACAGTCACCACACCGGCGCACTCCCCCGCTTCGGGAAGCAACAGCGATAATTTCGGAAATTCAAGAGTAAGCGTCACATCGGCATGCACGATCAAACGGCCCGGCAGATTGCCATATTCGGTCACCATTCCCGAAGGAACATCGATCGACAGTACCCGGCAACCGGAAGCATTGATCTGCCGGATCGCATCGGCGGCCAGACCCGTTACCTCGCCCCGCACCCCAGTACCCAGCAATGCATCCACAATCACGGTTCCGGAATCAGGCAGAGTGTCAAACCGGGTAGACACACGCACCCCTTTGGGCAAACGTCCCAGGTTCGTCCGGCATTCCGTTGACAATTGATCCCTGCCGAAGACCACAACCGCCTCACAAAGGTATCCTACCTTGTGCAACATCCGCGCAACAGCCAGGCCGTCGCCGCCGTTATTCCCCTTACCCACAACGAACAGCAACGGCACATCCTGCGAAATATGATTGCATATCCATTGCGCAATAGCCTCCGATGCTCGTTCCATTAACGCAAGGCTTTCGATCGGTTCATGCTCAATCGTAAAGCGGTCTGCCTCCCGAATAGCTGTCCCGGTTAAAATCTTCATGTCGATACGTATATTTTATAACGGAATATCCCCGTTGCTTGCTGCCGAAAATCACCGTTCCTCAGGCCATTCCACTGTCGGGTACGCTCTTCTTCGGCGGCCACATCCTCATCCCAACGGAACGGATCAATCAACGGGATTTTGAAATGCATTCGTCCGGTGGATAAATCCGGATATATCAGCCGAGGACAAATACGGAATGTTCGTCCGAATCCGTTCCGGACTCCAATCCCACCACCGTATTTTCAATAAGGCACCGATCTGTTCCTGATCGAACCGGAACCGGATCACCTTGGCAGGAATCCCTCCATACAGGGCATACGGGGGCACATCCCTGACAACGATGGACCCTGCGGCGATAATCGCACCGTCCCCGATCGTCACACCGCTGAGAATCGTCACCGAAGAGGCTATCCATACATCATTACCGATGGTGATCTTCCCATGCGAAGAGGGCATCTCCCGGGTAAAATACCTCTCTTTCTTGCTCAAGAAACGTTCGCTCAACGGAAAAGTAGAAACCCATTCAACCGGATGGATGCCACCCGTAATCACGGTGACGTTCTCGGCTATCGAACAAAACTTGCCTATCTCCAGGTCAACGACATTCCCCCTGAATTCCTTGACATTCAAATTATAGACGCCGTAAGTATAATCACCTACGGAGAGCATTCCCTTTCGGATCAGCCTGCGTATCCTGTATTTACGCTGATACTGCAACAGTTCGTTCAACCGTCTGGAGAGCCATCGTTTCATGAGGTCAAGTCTTCGTTAATCAAAAAATCAGTCCTAAGCGACTTTCAAGCAAACTCTCCGGAACAGAAAAACTGCTTATATTCTCCTGATTCCTACCTACGATCCGAAATCGTCGTACATGATGTTCTCTCCCGGTACGCCCAACTCATCGAGCATCTGGTTGACCGCCGCATTCATCATCGGCGGCCCGCAAAGATAGTATTCGATATCTTCGGGCGCTTCATGGTTTTTGAGGTAGTTTTCAAATACGACTTTGTGGATAAAGCCCACATAGCCGCTCCAATTGTCCTCTTCCTTCGGGTCGGAAAGCGCGATATGGAAATGGAAGTTCGGGAACTGCTTTTCGATCTCTTCGAAATCGGATTCGTAGAAAATCTCGCGTTTCGAGCGCGCTCCGTACCAATACGTGACAGGAGCGGTAACCTTTTGGGTTTTGAACAAATGGAAAATGTGCGAGCGCATCGGCGCCATACCGGCTCCGCCACCGATAAACATCTTTTCGTTGGGTGTATCCTTGACGAAAAATTCGCCGTAAGGCCCTGATATAGTCACTTTGTCGCCCGGTTTAAGCGAGAAGATATACGACGAGCAAATGCCCGGATTGACCTTCATAAAGCTCCCGGCAGTCCTGTCCCAGGGCGGTGTGGCGATACGGATATTCAGCATAATGATATTGCCTTCGGCCGGATGGTTCGCCATCGAATAGGCCCGGAACGTCGGCTCCGGATTGCGCGTCACGAGTCCCCACATTTTCATCTGGTCCCAGTCTTCACGATATTCGGGCGCGATGTCGAAGTCGCTGAATCTGATCTCATCGTACTTCGGAACATCGATCTGGATGTACTGTCCGGAACGGAACTTCAGTGTCTCGCCCACCGGCAGTTTCACAACGAATTCCTTGATAAAAGTCGCGACGTTATTGTTCGAAACCACCTCGCATTCCCACTTCTTGACCCCAAGCACCGCATCTCCGACCCGGATCTTCAGGTCCTCCTTCACTTTGACCTGACAGCCCAAACGCCATTTTTCAGCCTGCTGGCGCCGGGTAAAAAAGTTCACCTCGGTAGGAAGTATCTCACCGCCTCCGTCTAGCACCTGACACTTGCACATCCCGCACGATCCGCCGCCTCCGCAGGCCGACGGCAAAAAAATACCGTTATTACCGAGCGTACTGAGCAACGTGCTTCCCGGCGAAACGGTCAATACCTTCTCCCCCTCGTTAATATCGATCCGGACTTCGCCCGAAGGCATCAGTTTCGCTTTGGCATAGAGCAGCAGCGCCACCAGAATAAGCGTCACCACCAGAAAGGCTGCAATGGCTACAATAATTGACAAACCCATTATTTTATGGTTTTCGCGTTATTTTAAATTCTGAACGGTTTCGTCTAACCGTTTGATGAATAAACATTTAACGGAGTATCTGAAAAGTAATGGTAACGACTAGGAAACCGTGCGATTTTCAGCGTTTTGCGGTGTTTTACTATCAAATAACTCTTTCAGGTGCAAAGATACGACAAATCTTTGATATAGTATCCAATACAAACAGTATTCGCCATTTTTTGCCTTTCGATATATACCTATTTGCTTATGCCGTTATTTTTTGCAGATTTGGATAAAAAAGGAAAGGCAAAATTCAGGAAGCATTGAAATTCTTTACTTTAGTTAGTGCAAAAATCGAATAATTTATTGTAACTTTGCAGCGGATTCGGTGTGCATATAATACCATCCCAATTAAGATAAGTCGCAACATATATAGTGGTTTTCAATATGATTATGAACAATTGTACAATATTAACAGGTAAAAACACCGTTAATATTGCATATCATAAACCTTGGTAATTTTTCCACATTCAAATCTAATTAATTCGATTTGAATGTCATTGTCTTTGTAATCCGGCATGCTATTTCAGGCTTGTCGAGAGATTTTTTGTGCTATAAAATCAAGAAACATTCAAAAGATAAAAGGAAAAATTCAAATGGAAAAAATCAGAAATTGGAAACAAGATTTCTATACAATATGGGCGGGGCAAGCTGTGTCCCTGATAACAAGTGGGGTTCTTCAAATGGCCATCATCTGGCATCTGACAAATACAACAGGGTCTGCGATGGTGTTGTCAATGGCGACCTTGGTTGGGTTTCTACCTCAAGCGGTTTTAGGTTCTGCAATCGGAGTACTTGTTGACCGCTGGAACCGGAAAATGGTCATGATTGGTGCAGATGTCATCATAGCTTGTGCTGGACTGGTACTTACCGTAATTTCCCTGTCAGCGGAACTACCTGTATGGATAGTAATGCTCATCCTCTTCATTAGAAGCGTTGGCACTGCATTCCATTCCCCTGCGTTAAGTGCGGTAACACCTCTTTTAGTGCCTGAAGAACAGTTAGTCAAATGTGCCGGCTACACCCAGTCCATCCAATCGGCAAGTTTCATCCTAAGTCCGGCAATTGCCGCTTTTCTCTATGCAAAATGGGGGTTGAATTCTGCGGTTGCCCTTGACGTATTCGGAGCAATAATTGCCTGTATCACTGTTGCAATGGTTCACATCCCAAAACAACCGATTGAAGCGCTGCAGCAAGAAAACTTTTTCACCGAACTGCGCATTGGCTATAACGCAATACGACAAAATAAAGCTCTTTTCACATTGCTTTGGATAGGAGCAATCAATATGTTCATTTATATGCCAATCAATGCGCTATTTCCGCTGATGAGTATGAATTATTTCGAGGGAAGTACCTTGCATGCTTCCGTGGTGGAAATTGTTTTTGCAGTTGGTATGTTGTTGGGCGGACTTCTATTGGGCGCATGGGGAGGTTTCAAAAAGCGCATGGCAAATATCATCGGCTCTATCTTTCTTATGGGAGTGTCATTGACTGTTTCCGGCTTGCTACCAACCAATGGTTTTATGATATTTGCGATATGTTGTACGTTGATGGGCTTTTCTGCCCCATTCTATAATGGAGTACAGACCGCGCTATTTCAAGAACAGATACAACCCGAGTATTTAGGGCGTGTTTTCGGACTTCTTGGCAGCATCATGTCGTTTGCCATGCCGCTTGGGTTGGTAGTGTCGGGGGCATTTGCAGACCAAATCGGGGTAAACCGTTGGTTTTTGTTCTCAGGTATGGCTATTCTGCTTCTCGCTATAATAGCCTTATGTCTTCCACAACTTAGAAAGGTCGACAATCAAAAACAAAAATCATGATTTATGAAACGTAACTAAATCTAAACAGCAATAAGCCTCTGATAGGGAAATACGATTATCGGAGGCTTATTGCAATCTGTTTTAACTACTTATGTAATTCCTCTACTTTTCCTTTGTGGTTGAATTGGCTGTCGTATGCTCTGCCGTAGCCTGTCGAACTGTTCCCTGAACCATTCGCCTATGGGCTGGCGGTTGATTACGAGTGTCAGTTTAGACTTGTCCGCAGGGTCTTTCACCACTTGAAAGCCTGCTCTTTCTGTCGTAAAACTCCGATTATGTTCCTCCGAATAAAGTTTGCCCTCGTATATCAAAGGCTTACCATAAGTCAATGTCGTGGTCTGCCTTTCATTGAACCCGACAAGGCGGCACAGGCTCTCTATTCTCATAATTTCCTTTGCCATAGGAAACCATGCACACAGCTTTTCGATAATGCGTTTCAAACCTGATACTTCATCTTTGTGTCTGACACTTTTTTCCGCCATCTCCTTACGGTGATTCTGCTGTATTTCCAACAACTGGCGGTTGTGCTCGGTTTGCATCGTGTGTATGCGGTTTTGCAGTATCTCAATGGTTTCCTCATGGGTGGCAACTTCCCGATACAGGGCGGTGTTCTCCCTTTCCAAAGTCTTGACCTTGTTGCTCCCGAAAAGAGAACCGACACTTTCAGCTATGTTGGTCGCTGCGGTGGTGGCTGCACCTTTCAGTTTCTCGGTCTGTACCTCTTTCTTGGCTTGTCTGAGTTCCTGTTCGGTTTCGGTTTTCTGCTCCTGTAACCGCTTGTTTTCTGCATCAAGGGCAGCGTTCTTTTTCTGTATGTCCCGATAATACTGTGTCGTGGTGGTGTGCCGTGCTTCGGAACCTCGCACACCTCGCTGTAATCCGTATTTAGCCATAACCCTTGCATAATTGTCGTGGTACGCAATCAAGGTCTGACGGTTGAACAGGTCATCGGCACACAAACGGACGGTATTTGCTTTCTTGTGATACTTCCGTTTGCCGTCTTCCTGCTCTTTCTTGGCTTTGCGCCTTTCACCTGTCACGATGGGAACAATGGCTGCATGGATATGCGGTGTCTTCTCGTCCATGTGAAGATGGGCGGCAACCACGTTCTCCCTGCCGAATGTGGCTTGCAGCCATTGGATGCTGTCGCTGCACCATTCGTCAAGTCTTCCGTTTTCCTGTATGTCCATCATGTCCTCATGTGTTCCCGACAGAACCACTCGGACTACACGGACTTGGTCATGTGTAATCTTCCGCTTGATGCCTGCCGTGTTCAGCCTGTGGGCAATCGCTTCATCCCTGCCATGAACGCCATCGGGGTATTCTATAAGTACCCTGTTCAGATGCGTTCTTGTCGGGTCTGCGTTTTTAGGTATGATTCTTCTCTCTATATGGTCGGATTGTACGGTGTCCGATGAACCTTTTGCTTTCTTTATGTCCAATGAAAAATATCCCATGTAGTTTGATTTTTACGGTTATTGTTATGAGTGTATTCTCTGCCTGTGGCATTGGCTCTCAGGGTTTCCAAAGGGATTTCCCTTTGGCTCGATAGGGAGTTTTTAGCATTACCGTGTAATGCGTGAAGAAAACGCCCTATTGAGCTATGGTATTTCTGTCTAAATACCCTTGGGAAAGCGAACCTGTTCCCCTCTATATTTTCAGCCCTTTCTTTTTCGGTGGCTGCATCATCCGCCTTGCGGATTGTACTTGCTTCTCCTCCTTTATCGGCTCTGTCGATTGGGACAAGAGTTTTTTGCACAGGTACTCGTTCAAGTCATTATACCCTGCATAGTGAACCGACATATCCTGCAAGCGGTCACCCAACATCCGTTGCAGGTTGGCGTATGCGTTCCGTCCTGCTGTGTCATTGTCAAGGAAACAGCCGATTCGGGTATAGGTTGCCAATATGCTTTCCGCTTTCGAGAGGTTGGAAACGGAGTTGAGAATGACGTAATCCTGTGCATTCAATCGTGGGTGTTGCGGATTGTTCTTTACTCGGATGGTCAGGAACGAGAGATAATCCATGAAGCCCTCGAAAAGATAACAGACGGTTCGTGGCTCTTTTTGCTGTCGGATATGGGTGATGTCCTTCGGGGCGACACATCCCTTGAAGTATCTATTACGCACTTCATACCCTCTTGCCATATTCGGGAAGCCGATGGCGAAATAGGGTTTGTCGGCATTCTCAAACCGCAGTTCCTTACACTCCCTTTTGGCGAGTTCAATGTCTATCCCCCTTTCTTGCAGATAGGCAATGAGCGCAGGTGATGACAGCTCGCCAACTCTTAATACCCGATAAGTGCGGTTGTCGGATTGCTGCTTGCCAAAAGAAAACGATGCAGGGCGGATGTATGGTGTCCGTTCCTCTATGCGCTTCAACAGGCAGGTTACATCTTCCGTATGGTAGAGTTCCGCTGCCAATGCGATGATGTTACCGCCCTTGCCAAGTCCAAAATCGTACCATTTGTTGAGTTCTGTGTTTACCTTGAAAGATGCGTCCGTTTCCTCTCTCAGCGGTGATTTGTACCAAAAGCTGCTGCCCTGTTGCTTGACGGGCGTGTAACCCAAACTTTGCAGATAGTCTGCGATTCTGATTTGTTTAACTTCTTGTATGTTCATGATATTCTATAGATTTGATGATGATTGTAAAAACGTTGATTTGTTGAATGGCTTATATAACACATTTATTTACAGAAAGATATTTGCTCAACATCTTCTCAACAAACCACTCGCCAAAAGAGAAATCAACAATCGGGTGCTGTTCCTCTCTCAACTTCTCTTTTCGATTGTTGAGATTTTGTTGAGAGTGTATATTGTTTATTGTCAGCATAGTTATATCCTTATTCATCAATTCAACAAAAAAAAGAATGATATTACAGGGATTCAAGTTGTTCCCTCGTGACAGAATAGAAACGACCGACCCGTTTTACAGGCTCATACCGACACTCCCGATTGTAGTTGAATTGGTAGGTGGTATAGGTCAGTCCGTTGGGTGCAGGCGTAAGTTTCCAACACTCCTGCAACACCTTTCGGACTTGGTGCTTCTCCACTTTTACCTGCGAGTGTACCAGCAACAGAAGAATGTCGTTGTAGCAGAACGAGAATGTGTCCGTGCCGACACTATCCATGATGTCAAGTATCAGCTCGTGCATCTCTATCTCCAGTCGGTTACGGTTGCTGCGGATTATCTTCTGCAAGGCTTCGGTATGCAACAGCGATGGAGCAAACCACATACGGCTTTCCTTTTCGGTGGATAGTGTTCTGTGTTGCAGGAAATGAAGAAAGGCGGGTATCTCCGCTTTCAGCTTTTGCAGGAAGTCGGTATCATCAGACTGCAAGCGGTCTATCTTGCGTACCCAATAGCGTGTTTCCCCTGCATCAATGATTACAGGCAAGTACTCGTTGTTGGAGCATAGCACGAACTTGGCGAAAAACGCTATCTCGTCACGGTCTTTGCCTTTGGCTTCCACCTTGTAGGAAAGTGTGG